>TARA_R110001592_G_scaffold362857_1_pt1 | contig 13576 bp, 11 predicted proteins | sample TARA_R110001592 | Tara Oceans TARA_R110001592 (sample SAMEA4398387) | marine metagenome | biome: Polar Biome; feature: [SRF] surface water layer (ENVO:00010504); material: water (ENVO:00002006), including particulate matter (ENVO:01000060) such as... | depth 5 m
AACTTCTGAACATTGGAATTTTAATTTTTTGGCTAATTTACAATAAAATATTAATTCTTATTCGCAAATCCATTTATAGCAATTTTTAATTATTTTCTGAAATTTATATCTTTATCCGCTGTAATTTTCTAAAAATGAATAGGTAGGTAAAAATTAACACAAGGGTCAATACCGTTGCTAGCATCCACTGAAATTGAATACTTTTTTGGTAGTTTACAATGATCATACAATTGATAATGAATTGCAGCAAACCATAAAGCATCGCAACTTTTAAATGAGACATTCCTTTGATATGTACCAATTTTTGGTAGATATGATGACGGTGCGGATCAAAAATGCTTTCTGAAGTATACAACTTTCTATAAAACAGCGTTAAAATGGCATCAGCACCATACACCACCACCAAAAAAAGAATTAAAGGCGAAGACAACTGGATCGTAAATAGTAGACCTATAAAAACAATCAGAATTCCTATAGTGATACTACCAATATCGCCCGCAAAGAAAATTGCTTTCTTTCTAAAATTGTAGAACCCAAACACCACTAACGAAATCATTGCATATATAATTAAATCTTGGTCAATTAATTGCTCGTTATTGTTAATAATAAAAAAACCAGACAAAACAGCCAAGCTATAGATGCCTGTAATGCCGTTGATGCCATCCATAAAATTGAAAAAATTCACAATCCCTAATCCGCAGACTAAAATAAGTAGATATAGATACATCGGTTCGAAAGGCAGCTGTGCTTCATACAATACTAATAGCATTGCTAGCAGTTGTATTGGAAATCTTATTTTAGAACTTAGTGTATAGATATCATCCAAAAAACTAACAATAGATACGATGAGAACTGCGAGTGTAAAAAAAGGATATTGATACCCATTTAAAAAGTAACATAATAAAATGGCGATCGTAAAAATGATACCACCGCCTCTTACCGTAATTTTTGTGTGTGAACTTCTTTCATTGGGTTTGTCAATAATTTTGAAATGTATAGCTAATTTCAAATATATAAGTGATGACAAAAAAAGTAATAATAAGATTAATAAATAAGAATTCATAATTTGAAAAATAAGTTTTTTAAAAAAATGGATAGATTTTAAAATAATGAATATATAGTATCTTTATAATGCTTAATAATAATTTCTTGGTCAAACAGATTAACTGCTCTGTCTCGCGCTTTTTCTCCCATTAAATTTCTTTCTTCCAATGATAGGAGTAACATTTTTTCCATTTTTAACAATAAATCATTACTATCTTTTACTCGGCATAAAAAACCAGTTTCTCCATCAACCACCACATCTTTACATCCCGGAACATTTGTTGTAACTATAGGTATTGCCATACTAGATGACTCAATTAAAACTTTAGAAAGCCCTTCTCTATAGGAAGGTAAAACAACACAATCTGCAGTTTCAAGTACTTTTTCAACTGAATCCGTATGACCTAAATAATTAATTGATTGTGAATCTATCCAAAATTCCAGTGTTTTTTTAGTAATCCCTGTTGAATTATTCATATACAAAGGACCTAATATATTAAAAACTATTGTAGGGTATTTTTTTTTCAATTTTTTAGCTGCATCCACATATTCTAAAATACCTTTATCGTATAGAAGTCTGCCTATAAATAAAAAATGAAAGCTTTTATTAGTCTTACTCACTGGTTTAAATTTTTTAGTATTTACGCCAGAGCCAGGGATCACTATACATTTAGATCTATTAATTAAATTATTTATTGAGAATAAATCTAAATCATCACTATTTTGAAAAAATACTTTTGTAGCTTTCGTTTGTGATACTTTATATAAAAATTTTGCAAAATAAGTAGAAATGCTTTTTTTTATAAATAAAGTACCTAATCCAGATATATTATTAACTACCTTAATGCCAAGCATTCCAGCGGCAATTGTTCCATATATATTGGGCTTTATCGCATTATGGCAAATAACATCTGGATTAATATTTTTATAAATTTTATAATATTGATAAATAGTTTTTAAATCATCTACTGGATTTGTGCCATTATTATTTAATTTAATTTCTTCAAAAGAGAAGCCTGCTTCTATTAATAAAGTAGAATATTCGTCTTTATGTGATACTGTAAATATTTGATGTCCGTCATCTTTCAATGATTTTAATAAAGGCATTCTAAAGTTATATATGCTCCAAGATATATTAGAGGAAAAGACTATTTTCATTATTTCATTATTAAATTATTAAATTATTTTAAATTAAAAAGAATTAGACCAAAAAACAGAAATAAGATTTAAAACCTTTTACTTTATCAATCTTAGCACAATATTTTTATTGAATTAAAGTTATTACAAACTAATGATTACCTGCTTTTAAAACTTATTTAATGATCCTTAAGTCCATTAATAAATCAATTATCTTAGTATCTAAAAGCAAAACATAATTATAAAAATATAATTTTAAATTTCAATTAGATTAAAACTATTCTTAAAAAACCATCTGATTACAATAGTCCTTGTTTTATATACTTCCCATGCATTGTTTATAAAACAATTCCCTCCTTTCATCTAATATTTTCTTATCATATTGCTGTGCCCTTATAAAATTATTTCTAGCACTACTTCTAATATTATTGTCTTTACTAATTTCAATAATTAACTCTGAAAGCTTTTTAAAGCTCCCTTTTTCATGAATGTATTTAGACTCTAATAATTGTGGTATTTCTCCAGAATTAGCACCAATACATGCACAAGACCTTCCCATAGCTTCAATTAAAGCGCGCGGTAGTCCCTCTGTTTTACTTGGTTGTAAGTATATGTCTATTGAATCCAACCAATTGAAAATTCCTTTTGGATGTGATAAAACTCCTATAAGAGTAACACATTCAGTAACATTATATTTTTTAATAAGTTTTTCAAGATATTCAGAATTTCCTCCACCAACTATTTCTAAATTATAATTCAATTGTTTCTTTTTTTTCAATAAACTCAGAGCCATAATTGCTGTATCAAAACCTTTGTACTTGGCTTCAATAAAACCTATCATTCCTATTTTTATCTTCCTCCCTTTTTCGCCCAAATCAAGCTTACTTAATTTATTTTCCAATACCCCTTCCTCAATTAATAATTCAACATCAGAACATCCCATTTGCTTTTTAGATTTAGTTGGGTAACGATTTTGTAAGAAATTATTAGTTACATATAAAACATGATCTGCATTCTTAATAAAGAATTTAGTTAACAAAAACATAGGTAGAGCAATAATTTTTCCTTTAACGCTATGCAACCTATAAGAATCCCAAGGACACCCAACTAATTCAATTAAATAGTTTTTCTTTTTCTTTTTAGTAATAAATAGAGCTAATAACCCAATAATTGATGGTAAACGAATAATTATAAAATCATTTTCATCAATAACCTCTGATAATATTCTACTTGCAATCCTTATTTTTTTTATACTTAAACCAGCTAAGTTTGGTATTTTGTGAAATTCAACTTCATCCAAAGTACCTACAAAAGATAATGTATCTATTACTCTTGTATCATCATTTCTAGATCCTAAACTAAATTTTGATGAAATACTTAAATATCTGGATATTACCTTTTCATTTAAACCTCCTGATGAATATAGATTTTGGTTTTTAACCGTTATAATATTATCGTGAAAAAAAATTACTTTCATTACTAATTTTTATAATTATATATTAAATAAATTTGGATATTAATTCATTATAAAATTCATCAAACTTATCATCTTGATTATACTCTTTTTGAGTCCAAAGTTTTATTTTTTCAAGATCATAAGAAAAATCCCCTTGTTTAATTTCAATTATTTTATGTATCAAAGATTCAAAATCTAAAGGATTAAATAACGAATTATACATATCTTCATGGACAGTTTCTTTAATAGACTCTATATCACTTGAAACTACAGGAATATTCTCTAGCATAGCTTCAATTAATGCATTAGGTTGTCCTTCATTAAGTGATGGAAATAAAAATACATCCATAGATTTTAAATGTGATGGAATATTACTACATAAACCCAAAGCAATAACTCTATTATTGCTATCAAACATCTTAATTTCATTTTTTAATTTTTCATCAACTCCCTTACCGCATAACAAAAAATAAATATTTTGATCTTTATTAATTAACTCTTTTGCTACTTTTAAAATTGTACTATGGTTTTTAGCTAATGTAAATCTACCTACATGACCAATTAAAAAACCTTCTTTTGGAATATCATACTTAGTTCTTATATCAACATCAAAACTAACATCTCTTTCTTTAAATACACCATTTCTTATTATTCTAATGTACTTTTTTTCTAATGTATTTTTATTGAAAAAATTATCCAAAGCTATTTTAGAATTTGAAAGTATTTTATTAGAAAATTTAACAACCAAAAAATTCATAAAAGAAGCATATATATTTTTTATAAAACTAGCTTTAAATTGGTGTTGAGATTCTCTGTAAAAAGTCAATCTATTTTCTACTCTTACTAACCAAGAAATAAACATAACAATACCAGAAAAATCGCCTCTAAAATCACAAATAGTTGAAATATTTTCTTTCCTTAAAAATTTATAAAATTTATAAAATTTAATGGGAGAAAAACTTACTGGTAAGTGCAACATTTTTGCTCCCGTTTTCAAGTAATCATTATATAATGATAAATTGTTTTCAAGTCTATTATAAATTACATAAGGTCTGAAATTTCCTTTTTTGTTTTCTAAAAATCTCAAAAGGTAAATTTCAATTCCACCTTGATTAACGCTATTAATAATAAATCCAATTTTTTTATCCATTTATTTCAAAACATTTCTTTTTCCAATAAAAGAATTAAACACCATAATTACTAAATACATTTGAACAATCCTTTGCAGGTAATATAAAAACGTCCCTCTTCCTAAATACATTGCCCCAGAAAGAAAAAACATAATTGAAATCCAATGAAATAGAGTTGTACTTCTTCCATAAAACAATGTAAAGTCAGCTCTTTTTACAAAAATTCCAAAAATTAAAAAACCGAGAAAAACACCAAATGTTCCAAAGTCCAAATATAAATCAACCACTGGTGTTGTCCCATCTCCATAAGTATTCTTATTACCTTGAATCAAAAAAGTAACAAAATCGGCACTACTGTCCTCATAATCTTCATAATTAATTATTTCATTTTTTAGAAACCCCGACAAAAATGGCACAGCTGAAGATATTTGTTGTAGTTGATAAGCCCCATATCTATAGTCATGTTTTTCTGGAACATTTTGAATAGTATGATTAACACATCTTACTGACAATGCTAATTCTAAAGTTGATAAACCTGGAACATTATCTTTTGAGAAATTAGAAGAATATCTACTTTCATAATTAGAAGACCCAATTCTTGAAGAGAAAGAATCTTTACTTGTTCTTGATCTAGATGCACCTAAAATAGATAGTATAATTGGAAACACAAAAAAACAAATAATTAATACTAAAGTATATTTTTTATTTAAAACTCTTATAGCATATAATCCAAAATATAATATTAAAAAGACTATTACAGGCCCCCTGTCTCCAGCATAAGTAGAGAATAAAATATGCCAAAAAACTAATAAGCTTAATGATTTTCCAAAAAAAACTAAATACTCCCTTATTGTCTTGGTGTTTTTAATCTCCTTATTTAAAACAAAGGACTTTAAAATTATTGCAGAAGAAATAAAAATATTAAAAATAGCTGCAAAATAGCTTGATATACCTAAACCATCTCCTGCTCCATAATTTCCATATTTATAAGAACCAGAAGTAATAAAAAATAAAATGTAAAATAAATAGGATAAATAAGTAAACACTTTAGTTATTAACTTATACCTTCCTATAAACCTACTATAATCCCTATATATTTCCTTCTTTATTTTACCATAGCTAAAACCTAAATAAAATGATAAAAGACCTAGTGAAGAAATTGTAAGCGCTAAATTTCCTGACTTAGTATTTCCCCAAATATAATTTTGAAAATATACAGAGTCAATTTCAAATCCAAAAACATGTGTCAAAGCTATTTGAAAATGACTAATAAAAAATCCAATTATAAATAAATAAGAAATAGAAACTAAATTTATTTTTTTAAAAATTAGTTTATGATAAGACAAAAAAATTATGGAACATATTATTGTATTCATCAATATATATGACATAAAGGTAGTATCCATACCTTCTGGAACAATAAAATATAGATATAATGAAATAAACCAACTTATAAGAATTAGTTTTCTATAAATAATAGATCTACTCAATGAGTTACTAAAATCCTTTATATTAGCCATATTATTTATTAGAGATAAGTTTTATTCTAAAAAAGTTTAACCACCAAATTATTACTATTAAATTAAAAAATAATGAAAAAACAGAAAACCATTTAATAACTATTTCGGATGCATAATACTTTGATAAGAGAATAAGGCTAACAAGTCGAAAAATGAATAAAATAGAATCAAGTACAAATACACGTTTTTGCATTTCAAAAACTAAATAAAGAGACCTTGCTGGACCTGCTATCACGTTTGATCCGTACCACAAGAACATCCAACCAGCAAAGACACCAGCCAATGCCCATTCCTTTCCAAATAATATAACGAATAAACTTTCTCCAAACAAAAAAAACAACAACATAGGTATTATCATTATTGAGCCTAGTAATGCTGTGAATTTTAAATAAAGTATTTTCAATCCATTTAAGTCTTCTCTCATTTGAGCTGCTTTTTGATAAAATACCTGTCTAAATGATAGACCTATAAACGTTGCTGGAACTTGAACTATTTTTAATGTAAAGAAATACACCCCAACAATTTCTATAGAAAAAAAATATCCAAAAACAAAAATTGGCATTTGAGCAGAAAGAAGGTTAATAAAACTTTGTGGAGTTGTATATAAAGCGAATTTATAATATTTTTTTGCTATACTCCTTAATTCAAGAAAACTACTATGATTATATATAGAAAAAGACTTTTTTGTAACAAACAGTAATAATACAGGTATAACTACGCCCAAGATGTTACCCAATAACAACCCAAATGCAGATGCAAAAAAAAGGCCAACAATAACCTGTGTTAAAGATATTGTAGTTCTTCTAATAATCTGAGAAATTGCCATTTTTTTATAATCTTTATCTCTATTTAGTCTATTGTAATAGGTATTAAATAAAGCTGAAAAAAAGATCACAATCGCACCATAGGGTAACAAAGCAGTCAATTCTTTCTTATCATCCAAATAACTTAACCAATATGGTGATGTAAATAAACCAACAGAAGTTATTATAGTAACTAGAACAATAATAATAATATTTAAGTCTAATAATGCCTTTGACTTTTTATTATCCCTTTCAATTATAATTGCTAAATCATATTTTAATGCTCCCAACAATGATACAATTCCGGTAAATGCTAATAAAGAACCAACTACACCAAAGTCATTAGGACTGTATAACCTTGATAAAATAGGAGAAATTAACACACCAATTAACTGAGCCAAAGTATTACCTCCAGCTAATATTGAGATATCTTTAAAAACGTTAGTCTTGGTTATTTTCAGAATATATGCGAATAAACCCATTTATTTTAATATACGTTTAATATAACTTTTAGTAGCATCATCTTTTTTAATTATTTTACCGGGATTGCCAATTACAATAGAGTTATCTGGTACATCAAAATTAACAAAAGCTCCTGGAGCAACTAAGACATTACTACCTACTTTTATTTTCCCTACAACTATCGAATTTGATCCAATCCATACACTGTTACCAATAACTGGAGGTCCTTTTTTATTCCCCCTACTAGTCTGACCAATTACAACTCCTACATTTATGTTACAATTAGAACCAATGATAGCGTTATGGGTAATAACGATACTGCCAAAATGACCAATATAAAAACCTTCCTCTATACTTGTTCTATCAGAAATTTGAAAACCAAACTTCATTCCAATTCTTCTCAAAACCACCCAATAGAACCATCTTCTAGGGTCTTTTTTACTGAATTTCGACGCTTTTCTTAAAAAATAAGTATATCGAAAACCGGGAACTAGAATAAAAGTTCTACAAAAGTTTGTAAAAGTTTTTTTTTCACCAGTATATCTATAAAGATCAGATTCAATTAATCTATTTATTGACTTCATTTATTTGTACTTATTCATTATCTCTTATTTTAATTAAAGTTTCATTTATTAATGTTGAAGAAACTCCCTTCGAGTAAGGAAAGTAAATAATCTTAACCCCTACAGATTTAAACTTATCATCTAAATCTTTCCATTTAGGTGTATCAAACCAATCATCTCCAACAAACATAACATCAAACTTCAACCTCTCCCACATTTTAAATTTATCCATATCATTTTGCGGAACTACAGCATCAACAAATTTGATATTCCTTACTATTTCCATTCTTTCAGAATGGTTAATTACTGCTTTCTTCTTTTTATAAGAAACTAGTTCGTCAGAAGTAATACCAACTATTAGTTTATCACATAATCCTTTTGCATTTTTCAACAAATTTAAATGTCCTACATGAAATAAATCATACACTCCTGAAGTGTATCCAATCATTGTTTTTTCGTCTCCTCTTTTGTACATAAATTATTTATTATTTTACCATTCCCATTCTTTAAGGAAATATTGTCTTTTAAAAATTTCTATATTAATGAACATCCATAATATTTGGCCTGCCCTTACTTCTTGCTTACTCTGTATTAATAATTCATCAACTATATTTTCCTTTAACCAATTAGCATCTGTTAATAAATCTTTCGCCATTTCTTCGAGGTTACTAAACCACTCTGTTAATGGCACTGGAAAACCAACTTTCTTTCTATCAACAATAGATTTCGGTATATGATTATAAGCTATTTTTCTCAAAAGATACTTAGGAGTGTCTAAGTTTTCACTATACTCTTTAGAACTCATTTTTTTTGCTTTATTCTCTGCTTCTTTGGACTTCCACTTTAGTTTTAAATTATATGGAATTTTAGAATATGCAAACTCTATTAAATTGTGGTCTAAAAAAGGGACTCTTGCTTCAACAGATGCTTGCATAGTAGTCATATCAACTCTTTGAAGCAATCCTTTAACATGGTATTTATGAAAAAATCTAAATATATTTTCTTCGTTAGTTTTTCCATTAAATTCATTTATAATCTTATCATCAAACTCTTTTCTGTATTTTGTTGATGTAACTATAAATTTATCTCTCATATCTCTGGGAACGTATTCATAGTCATCAATGAGATATTCATAAAAAGATGAAAATTCTGACTGATTATAAAAATCAAAAGGTAGTCTAAATATTCTTCCATATCCACCCATTAATTCATCTGCACCTTCTCCTGATAAAACTACTGTTATTTTCTCTTTAAGTTTCTTTGACATAACTGCCAAAGGTATTTCATTTGGCACACCTAAAGGGGCGTCTTTAAAACCTATTAACCTTTCCCAATTGTTTACATAATCTTCTTTCTTCATTAATATTTCATGATGAGAAGTTTTATATTGTTCAGCTATTATTTTCGAATACTCAAATTCATTTAATTCTGAAAAACCTATAGTATATGTATTTAATAAATCTCCTTTTTTTTGTTTTGCTGTAACTGCAGTAATAAGACTAGAGTCTACACCTCCACTAAGATAAGTGCCCAAAGGAACATCGGAAATCAACCTGTATTCTATAGATTTAATCAATTCCTCCTCAAATAAAGCAGCAATAGCATCTTCATCAAAATCTTCATCTGTATTAAACTCTTTTGGAATATCCCAATATTTTACCTCTTCAGATGTTAAAGCGCTATCTATTTTAAGGTATGTTCCAGCATGTAATTGATAAATGTTTTTAAAAAAAGTATATGGTGTTCTAATATATCTATTACCTAGATATTCATCTACAGAAGGTTCATTAAATTCAGCTTTAACTAAACCACTAGATAATATTGCTTTAATTTCAGATGAGAAAACAATCTTACTACCATCATTATAATAATACAAAGGTTTAATACCTAATCTATCTCTAATTAAGTACAATTGTTCTGTTTTAGAATTATAGAGTGCAATTGCAAACATTCCGTTGGCTTTTTCTATTAACCAATCTACCCCCTTTTCTTCTACAGCTGCTATTATAACTTCTGTATCTGAAGTTGATGTAAAAGAATAATTTAATTCTTTCTTTATTTCATTAAAGTTATATATTTCCCCATTAAATACTAAATGCCATGTATCCGATTTAGTATGCATTGGCTGGTTTGCACTTTCGCTTGTATCAATAATGGATAACCTTCTATGCCCTATTGCTAGGTTTTTATTTAAATAAACACCTCCCGCATCTGGACCTCTATGAATTATAGAATCATTCATAGCAACAATTCTTTGTTCAAATTTAGATATCTTTTCTTTTGAATATATTCCGGTTATTCCACACATTTTAAATCTATTTTTTGAATATTTTTTTGCTTACTCTAGATAGCTCATTAACAAAATATGTTGGTTCGTGTATCCCCAATTTTATTTTGTTTACTATTTTCTTAAAATTCAATTTATAATATATCATTTTAGGAGAGTTTAAGAACTTAGAAGTTACATTACTAATATTCCCGTTCCAATCTACTCTAATAATTTTCTTACCATTTATATATTTGTACTTTTGATATGAGACTCTAAACTCAGGAGAAAAAGGGTCATCAACAACTTCAATTACTAAATCTTTTTTACTTAACTTTTTTTGTTTTTTTAGTTTTTCTAGCTGCCCTGTAGTTATAAACTCAACACCCTTATAGTATTCTTGAGTTTTATCAATTGCATTATCTTCTATAATTAGCGATATTTCCATACTTGGAAATTTAGATTTAACAACTTCTATAACAGTTTCATATAAATACGACTGACTAAAAGCTATAACATAACAAGTATTAGCTTCACCTTTTAAATCATTATAATTATTAAAACTTTCTATTAATTTATCAAAAGTATTTTGTTTTTGTAAGTCGAGTATTTTTTTATTTTCATTCAAAAAATACTCTCTAAAAAACTTAACAATTTTTTCGTTCTTAGTGTCAGATGCAATATTATTTACTTCTTTAGGGTCAATTGAAGTATCATATAATTCTTCATCTAAATCATGATGTCTTACTATATAATGATAATTCTGTTTTTGTAGTGAAGTAATTCTATTTTTTTGTAGTGAAAATCTTGCATCTGTGCGGATTACTCTACTATCAAAAAAATCTAATGATTTTTTACTAATCTCTTTATTGTTAAGCAAAGGAAGTAAGCTTTCACCAAATAATGGTAATTTTTTTTCAAATGGTAATTCTATTTCTAATAGATCCATTAATGTTGGAACTATATCTTCTGTACTCACTAATGTATCAACTTTACCAGGTTTAACTCCTGGATAATAAAGTAAAAAAGGGACATTAATATTATCGTTGGTCAAAATTAAATCATGTTGTAATCCTGCTTTCAGAAGATCCCAACCGTCTGAAACCAATCCTCTTTCTCTATCTGGATACCCATGGTCTGCTGTAACTATAATAATACTATCATCAAAAAGATCTCTTTCTTTTAAATCATTAATAACTCCTTTTACTTCGTTAGACATATTAGGGTCAAGTCTCGTATTATACCATAAAAAGTAAAAACTAGGGTCTTTGGGTTTTGAATCTAATAAGTTATGAAAAATATTAGTTACTTCGGAATTAGGCCATCTCATCATAGTTGGCCTAACATTTTTAGTTAAGAATTTATCATCTACAAGATCTACTAAATCAGTCAACATTGACCTACAATCATACGCATTCAAAATTGAATTACTACTATAACCCTGGTCTTTTAGTATATCATTAATACACCAATAATTTTCTTTATCGAATTTAAATTGGGAATAATTTCCTGCCAAATAATAAGATGGAACACTCGTGAAAAAATTAGCCGCACTCATTATTGAACTTGGTGCAGATACCATCATATTATCAAAAGAAGCAAATTCATTCTCTAGTTCATACATAATGTCTAACTTATCTCTATCATCAGTTCCACTTTGGTAATTTCTTACACAATCAACTACAATCCAAATTACGTTCTTTTTTTTCATCTCTATTTTAAAATATTTTTTCTTCTTTAAATTATATAAATCAACTTATCTTAAAAATGCCAACTTTATATCTTCATTTTTCCACATAAAAACATCATCAATACTTAACAATGTTAATGCAAGTATATTTCTTTTATTTTAATCTGTTTTGAGTTACATTAAAAATATAAACCTCTTTTCAATTACAAGGTTTTATTTTTTACATTTTCAGGCAACACATTCTTCACATCATAAATAACTGACTTATCACTCTTTAACTTAGAAAAATCAATCTTTAAAAATTCGTTGTGTGATACTGTCAACACAATTGCATCAAATTTATCATTAGGCAATACCCTAGTTGAATTTAAATTATACTCATGCATTACTTCCTCTTCATTTGCCCAAGGATCAAAAATTGTAACATTTGTACCATACTGTTTCAAGGCAGAAATCACATCTACTGCTTTTGTATTTCGTACATCAGGGCAATTTTCTTTAAAGGTAATCCCTAAAATCAATACTTTTGCATTTTTAATTTTAATATCTTTAGAAATCATCAACTTAATTACTTCGGATGCTACATACTGTCCCATACTATCATTCAACCTTCTCCCTGCTAAAATAATCTCTGGATGATACCCATATTCCTGAGCTTTTTGCGCTAAGTAATACGGATCTACCCCGATACAATGCCCACCCACTAAACCGGGTTTAAATGGCAAGAAATTCCATTTTGATCCAGCAGCCTCTAAAACATCATGGGTATTGATATCCATCAAATTAAAAATCTTTGCTAATTCATTAACAAACGCAATATTAATATCTCTTTGAGAGTTCTCAATTACTTTTGCTGCCTCAGCTACTTTAATTGTTGGTGCCAAATGTGTTCCTGCAGTAATTACAGATTTATATAACGCATCAACTTTTATTCCTATTTCTGGTGTTGAGCCAGAAGTTACTTTTAAAATTTTCTCAACCGTGTGTTCTTTATCACCTGGGTTTATTCTTTCTGGTGAATAACCAGCATAAAAATCAGTATTAAATTTTAATCCTGATACGCTCTCTAAAACTGGTATGCACTCCTCTTCTGTTGCTCCTGGGTATACGGTAGATTCATAAATAACAATATCATCCTTTTTCAAAACAGCTCCTACCGTTTCACTTGCTTTCACTAACGGCGTTAAAACGGGTCTATTATTTTTATCAACCGGTGTTGGAACAGTAATAATATAATAATTACAATCTTCTATATCACTCATCAATGTTGAGCAAAAAAGCCCATTTTTATCTGTAGTTTTTTCAACCAATACAGATTGAAGCGTTTCATTGTCTACTTCTAAAGTTGAATCTGTACCAGACTTTAATTCTGCCACTCTTTTTGTGTTAATATCAAAACCAACAACTGAATATTTGGTAGCAAATAATCTTGCTAAAGGCAACCCTACATATCCTAATCCTATTACTGCTATTTTTATCTCTTTATTCATATTTCTTTTATCTTA
>TARA_R110001592_G_scaffold20091_3_pt1 | contig 13565 bp, 12 predicted proteins | sample TARA_R110001592 | Tara Oceans TARA_R110001592 (sample SAMEA4398387) | marine metagenome | biome: Polar Biome; feature: [SRF] surface water layer (ENVO:00010504); material: water (ENVO:00002006), including particulate matter (ENVO:01000060) such as... | depth 5 m
AAGGCTGGAGTTTTACATTCTTCATTTGTTGCTGAGGTTAAGTCTGATTTAATGGGAGAGCAAACTATATTATGTGGGGTGTTGCAGACTGCATCAATTTTGTGTTTTGATAAAATGGTTGAAAAAGGAGTACAGCCTAGTTATGCCGCAAAACTAATCCAATATGGATGGGAAGTAATTACAGAAGCATTAAAACATGGAGGAATTACTAATATGATGGATAGGCTTTCAAATCCAGCAAAAATAGTAGCATTTGACATTGCTGAAGAATTAAAAGAAATAATGACTCCTTTATTTCAAAAACATATGGATGATATTATGTCTGGCGAATTTTCGCAAGGTATGATGCAAGACTGGGCAAATAATGATAGAAATTTATTAAAGTGGCGAGCCGAAACAGGAGAAACAGCTTTTGAAAAAACAGAAGCAGGAGCGGTTGAAATTAGTGAGCAAGAATTTTTTGATAATGGTTTGTTAATGGTCGCTTTTGTAAAAGCAGGAGTGGAGTTAGCTTTTGAAACTATGACCGAATCAGGAATAAAAGAAGAGTCAGCTTACTACGAATCGTTGCATGAAGCACCATTAATTGCAAATACAATTGCTCGTAAAAAATTGTTTGAGATGAACAGAACAATAAGCGATACTGCTGAGTATGGGTGTTATTTGTTTGATCATTCTTGCAAGCCTTTATTAGCTGATTTTATGAAAAAAGTTGATGTCAATTTAATCGGTAAAAACTTTAATGAAAATATAAGTACAGGAGTTGATAACAAAGAATTGATAGAAGTGAACGAATTAATCAGATTTCATCCAATAGAGGTAATCGGTTATGAATTAAGAGAATCGATGACTGAAATGAAAAATCTAAATTAAAACAAAATGAAAACAGTTACTTATTTTCCACAATTAGAAGACGTAAAAGTTGCATCAAGTATATTAAAAGATGTAGTTGCTGAAACTCCTTTAATGAAAAATTTTAATGCTTCGAAAGAGCATGATGCTAGCATTTATTTAAAAAGAGAAGATTTACAAAATGTAAGATCTTACAAAATAAGGGGAGCTTTTAATAAAATAAGTAGTTTAACTAATAATGAATTAGCGAAAGGTGTGGTTTGTGCAAGTGCTGGTAATCATGCTCAAGGAGTTGCATTTAGTTGTAAATTAAAGAAAATAAAGGGTGTAATATTTATGCCATTACCAACTCCACAACAGAAAATTGACCAAGTTAGGATGTTTGGTAAAGATTATGTTCAAATTGAATTAGTTGGGGATACATTTGATGATGCACAATTAGCTGCCAAAGAGTTTTGTAACAGCAATCAAATGACATTTATACCTCCATTTGATGATGAAAAAGTAATAGAAGGACAAGCTACTGTTGCATTAGAGATTTTAGCTCAAGCAAAAGAACCAATAGATTATCTTTTTTTACCAGTTGGAGGTGGTGGTTTAGCTGCTGGTGTTTCATCTGTTTTTAAAGAACTATCTCCTAATACAAAAATAATAGGAGTAGAACCTGAGGGAGCTCCATCAATGAGTACATCTATAAAAAATGGAGAAAATACTAAACTATTAAAAATAGATAAATTTATAGATGGAGCAGCAGTGCAAAAAGTAGGTGATTTGACTTTTAATATTTGCAAAGCTCATTTAACTGATATGGCTGTGGTACCTGAAGGCAAAGTGTGTGAAACCATTTTGAAATTGTATAATAAAGATGCAATTGTTGTAGAGCCAGCAGGTGCTTTGTCTTTAGCTGTTTTAGATCAATACTATGAAGAGATAAAAGGAAAGAATGTAGTTTGTGTTTTGAGCGGAAGTAATAATGACATTACCCGAATGGAGGAAATAAAAGAAAGGGCTTTGTTGTATAGTGGTTTAAAACATTACTTCATTGTAAATTTTGCACAAAGAGCTGGTGCACTTAAAGAATTTGTAAATGATGTTTTAGGTCCAAACGATGACATAACTTATTTTGAATTTTCACAAAAAAACAATCGTGAAAAAGGACCTGCCGTTGTGGGGATTCAGTTAAAATCAAAAAATGACTTACAACCTTTGATGTTAAGAATGATGGATAGAGGAGTGTTGGGAGAGTATTTAAATGAAAAACCTGACTTACTAAGAATGATTATCTAAGTTTGTATTTATAAATATTAAGATTGGTATTCTTAATTTTACCTCTTATGATTAATGAAATTGATTTAGCTTCCTTAGAAGAAAAAGATTTACTAGAGAAAGGATTAAAACTCCCAATTATGGAAGAGTTTTATTCCATTCAAGGAGAAGGTTATAACTCAGGGAAAGCAGCTTATTTTATTCGTGTTGGCGGTTGTGATGTAGGTTGCCACTGGTGCGATGTTAAAGAAAGTTGGAATCCTAATACTCATCCATTAACTGATATTTCACAAATTGTAAAGAATATACAAAAACACCCTGCTCAATCAATTGTGGTGACAGGAGGAGAGCCTACTATTTATAATTTAGACGAGATTACGACTCAATTATTAGAAGCTGGAGTAGAGCTGTTTTTGGAAACTTCTGGGGCATATAAAATAACTGGAAAGTGGCATTGGATTTGCTTATCACCTAAGAAAAACAAATTACCATTAAAAGAAAACTATAGCTTGGCACATGAATTAAAAGTAATAATTCATAACAAGCATGATTTGAAATGGGCTGAAGAACAGTCACAATTTGTAAATAAAAGGTGTAAATTGTACCTTCAACCCGAATGGAGTAAAGTAGATGAAATTATGCCAATTATAATTGATTATGTAATGGAAAACCCTAAATGGAATGTTTCGCTGCAAACTCATAAATACATGAAAATACCTTAAATATGAGATTATCATCAATTTTAATTTTTCTAGCAGTTTTGTTTTGTAGCTTTTCAGCTAAAGCTCAAGATAAAAAATATACAAGCACTAATAAAAAAGCAATTAAACTTTATGAAGAAGGTAAAAACGCATACGATATGCGTAACAATGAATTGGCGGAATTAAATTTTTTAGAAGCATTAGAAAAAGATCCAAATTTTGCCGAACCAGAATTGTTGTTGGCTTATGTTTATACAGAAACTGGTAGATATGAAGAAGCGATAGAACACTACAACAAATCAATAGCAATAAAACCTGATTTATTTCCTGAAGCATATGCTTCTGTTGGGTTATTAGAATTAAGATTTGGAAAATATGAAGATGCTCAAAAAAGTTTAACTAACTATTTTAAGTTTACCGATTCACCTTTAATGATGAAGTCGGCAGCGAAAAAAGGATTGATAGATTGTGAGTTTGCCATGGAAGCTTTAAAGCATCCAGTTCCTTTTGAACCCAAAAATTTAGGAGCAGGAATTAACTCAGAATTACCAGAATATTTTCCTTCGCTTTCAGCAGATGGGATGTATTTATTATATACTCGTAGATTGAATTCAGAGAAAACTTACGATGGTTTTAATGAGGATTTTTACATTAGTAAATACGATGGGCATAATTGGATAAAATCAATTAATTTAAAAGGAATTAATAGTTTAAATAATGAAGGTGCTCCAACCATTTCCCCTAATGGACAATTTTTAATTTTTACTTCATGTGCAGATATGAATGGCTATGGACCAGATAGAAAAGGTTATGGAAGTTGTGATTTGTTTTACGCTTACAATATTGGCGGTAAATGGACTAATCCAAAAAATTTAGGAACACCAATAAATACACAACATTGGGAAACTCAACCTTCTTTTTCTTCAGATGGTAAAACTCTTTATTTTATTCGGGGTTTTAGAACTAGAAACGGAATAAAGCAACAAGATATTTGGACTAGCGAATTAAGTGATGGAGGAGTATGGTCAACCCCCTCTCGTTTGAGTGATGTTATTAATACTGATGGTAGAGAAGAATCTGTATTTATTCACCCTGATAATAAAACATTGTACTTTTCTTCTGATGGACACCCAGGAATGGGAGGATTAGATTTGTTTATGAGTACAAAAAATGAAGATGGTCAGTGGACAACTCCTGTTAATTTAGGGTATCCAATCAATACATTTAATGATGAGAATAGTTTGTTGGTTGATGCAGAAGGGAAGCTAGCTTATTTTGCAAGTAACCGAGAAGGTGGTTATGGAGAGTTAGATTTATATGCCTTTGAATTACCAGAAAATGCTAGACCAAACAGAGTGACATACTTAGCGGGTAAGGTTTATGATGCAGAAACGAAAGAAGTTTTACCTGCACGTTTTGAGTTAATTAATTTACAAACAAAAGAAGTTGCTGTTCAGTCTTATGCTGATGAGGTTACTGGCGATTATTTAGTATGTTTACCAGTAAATAAGGATTATGCTTTAAATGTGTCTCAACCTGGTTATTTGTTTCATTCAGAGAATTTTACCTTAACTGAAGGTACAATTGATAAACCATTTAAAAAAGATGTGCCTATGCATAAAATTAAAGTGGGGCAAAGTGTGGTATTGAAAAATGTATTTTTTGAAACGGCTAAATATGATTTAAAAATACGTTCAGAAATTGAGTTAGACAAGTTGGTTGATTTCTTAAATAAGAATGAAAAGCTTCAAATTGAGTTAAGCGGACATACCGATAATGTTGGTGACAAAAAAATGAATCAAACCTTATCTGAAAACAGAAGTAAAGCAGTGTTCGATTATTTAGTTAAAAAAGGAATTGATGCTACTCGATTAACCACCAAGGGTTATGGAGACACAAAACCTATAGCTACTAACGATACTGATGCAGGTAGAGCTGAAAATAGAAGAACAGAATTTAAGGTTATTGCAAATTAAAAACCTCCCCCTTTATTAAAGGGGGACTGAGGGGGATTAAAAGAGATGATTCAAAAACCATGAAACACATTCCTTACGATAAAAACCTTAAGGAGTTTTCCAGAACATTAAGAAACGATTCTACACTTTCAGAAATTATATTATGGAAATGTTTAAGGGCGAAACAAATGAAGGGATATACATTTAATCGGCAAAAACCTTTATTAAGCTATATTGTTGATTTTTATTGTAAGCCATTAAATTTAGTGATTGAAATTGATGGCGATAGTCACAATAATAAATATGAAGCAGATTTAAAAAGACAAAAAGAATTAGAAAGTTACGGCTTGTTTTTTCTTAGATTTGACGATAAAGAGGTTAAAAGAGACTTAAATAACGTACTTCGTAGCATTGAAATTTGGATTGAAAATAACGAGCAAAATCCCCCCAACCCCCTTTAAGAAAGGGGGAGCTTTACGCATATCAATTCCCCCTTTGAAGGGGATTGTTGGGATGATTTTAATTCTCTTTTTAAACAATTCTCTAAAAGCACAACTCGATACCCTAAACACTAAGAGATTAACCACCGTAATCGCTACAGAAACTGCAATTTATACAGGAACTATGATTGGGTTAAGTCAATTGTGGTATAAAGATGTTCCAACCACTTCTTTTCAGACCTTTAACGATAATCAAGAATGGTTGCAGATGGATAAAATAGGACATACTGTAACTTCTTATTATGTGGGAATGGCAGGCTACGAGGTATTGAAGTGGAGTGGGATAAGCGAGAAAAAAGCAACTTGGTATGGCGGAACGCTTGGTTTGGTTTTTTTAACCTCAGTAGAAGTGTTAGATGGTTATTCTGCCGATTGGGGTTTCTCTACTGGTGATATGGTTGCCAATGTTTCGGGTACAGGATTATTTATTGCCCAACAATTGGTTTGGAAAGAACAACGTGTTTTATTAAAATATTCTTTTCATACAACCGATTATGCTGCTATACGACCAAATGTATTGGGAAGTAATTTAAGTGAACAAGTTTTAAAAGATTATAACGGACAAACGTATTGGCTGAGTGCAAATATTGCCTCTTTCTTAAAAGATGATGCTAAATTTCCTAAATGGTTAAATATGGCTATTGGTTATGGTGCAGATGGAATGCTAGGAGGGGATGATAATGTTTTTGATACTGATGGTGTTAATTACGATTATAGTGCTACCCAACGAACACGACAATTTTATCTCTCTTTAGATATTGACTTAACTCGTATAAAAACAAAGAGCAAGTTTGCTAATACAGTATTGGGTGCTTTTGGTTTTATTAAATTTCCTTTACCAGCTATAGAATTTAACCAAAATGGACAAACTAAGTTTAAGGGGGTTTATTTTTAGTGGTTTGTATAACGTTCTTGTTGGAAACGTTGTAATGCGACTTACATTGTGTTAAACGAAGGTCGAGTATTTTTAGGAGAAAGTCAAGTAGTGTTAATTAATAACTATAAAAAAAGGCTAACCAAATTGGCTAGCCTTTAAACTTTATAGAAGTTTAAATTTATTATTTCCCTTCTAATTCTTTAATCAACTTTTCGTTGGTAGCAATGTAACCGTAATCTCCACCTTCGTTAGCTTTTGCCATTTCCATCGATTTTTTTGCAGCAATAATTGCTTCTTTTTTCTTACCCATTTTAGCTAAAATTTTAGCTTTGTTGTGTACATACCAAAAAGCGTCTGGTCTTTTTTCAATTGCTTTGTTCATCCATGTCAAAGCTTGTGTTAAGTCTTTATCGTTTTCTAAATAAAATCCAGCAGCCGAAGCGTAAGAACCAGCACTTGGTCCATCAACTAATTGTTCTTTAATTTGTTTTTCAACTTGCTCAATAGCATTAGTTTCTACAGGAAATGAAATTAACATGTTTTCCCATTTAATTTCCATGTTTGCTCCAGTATAAGTAAAGTGGCTAAAATCAATAGATAATGATTCCACCTTATCGTTTAATTTAACTGGTTTTACAGTAAAACGGACAGCATCCTCTTCCTCTTTGTAACCTCCAGTTCCCCATAAGGTAAGGTTAGTGTTAAAAATTATTGTCCATTCATTTTCTCCTGGAATAGTATATAAAGCATATTCTCCTGCAGCAAGTTTATTGCCTGCAATTGTTACATCATCGCTAAATTTTATTTTTGTAGATGCATTAGCACCAGTTCTCCATATAGTTCCCCATTTTTCTAACCCTCCAAAAATAGTACGGTCTTTAACTCCTGGCCTAGAGTAAGTAACAGTTACTTCAGTTAATCCAACAGTTTGAGTTAAAGTAGCTGTAGGGCTAGGTTGTGGAGCTGTAATTTGAGCATTAGCTGTTAATGCTATAAATGATGTTGCTAGTAAAAGCGTTTGTAATTTTTTCATTTTATTAATTTAATAGTTAGTTGCTCGAAATTATTAATTAATCTCTTAATTTTCTACAAAAGTAAGACCTAAATAGTTATTGTCCTTGAATTTTATGATGAATGGCAAGTGCACATTTTTGTCCATCAATGGCAGCAGAAACAATGCCACCAGCATAACCAGCACCTTCGCCACAGGGGTATAAACCTTTTATTTCAGGATGCTCTAATAATTCTCTATCTCTTGGAATTTTAACAGGAGAAGAAGTTCTACTTTCTACCGCAACAATTATAGCACCTTTATTTAAATACCCTTTTATTTTATTCCCAAAAGAAATAAAACCACCTTGTAAATGCTCAACAATTGTTTTTGGTAAAATGGTGTGTAAAGGAGCAGGTTTAACGCCAGGTTTGTAAGAACATTCTGGTAAACTACTTGAAGTTTTATTATCTATAAAATCTATTAACCGTTGTGCAGGAGCAATTTGCCCAGTATTAGTTGTAGCATCGTTTCCTGCACCAATAAATACAGCTCTCTCAACTGCTTCTTGGTATTTTAGGCCAGCCAAAGCACCATATTCTTTATAAGGAGCTAAATCTTCTTCTTCAACAGTTACTACAATTCCTGAGTTTGCAAATGGATTGTTTCTTTTTGAAGGAGACCAGCCATTGGTAACTATTTCGCCAGGGGCCGTAGCACATGGAGCAATAATTCCTCCCGGACACATACAAAACGAAAATACGCCACGTTTTTTAACTTGTTGTACTAATTTGTAAGAAGCAGGAGGGAGGAACTCTCCTCGGCTATCGCAATGGTATTGAACAGCATCAATTAAATCTTGAGAATGTTCAACCCGAACGCCTAAAGCAAAAGGTTTAGCTTCAATAGCAATTCCTTTTTTATCTAATAAGTAAAATATATCTCTTGCAGAATGACCTGTTGCTAAAATTACTTGGTCAGCATTAAACGTTTTGTTGTTTTGATCAATAACACCTTTAATGCTCTTATTTTCAATTATAAAATCGGTAACCTGAGTTTCGAAATGAACAATGCCTCCATATTTTAAGATAGTTTCACGTATATCGGTTACTACTTGTGGTAGTTTATTTGTTCCAATATGAGGATGTGCGTCAACTAAAATGTTTTCGTCAGCACCATGTTCAACTAAAACCTGAAGTATAGCATTTACATCGCCTCTTTTTTTAGAACGAGTATATAGTTTGCCATCTGAATAAGTACCTGCTCCACCTTCTCCAAAACAATAATTTGAATTAGGATGTACAATTTGCTCTTTAGTAATAGCAGCTAAATCTCTTCTTCTGCTTCGCACATCTTTACCTCGTTCTAAAATGATTGGTTTTAATCCTAACTCTATTAGTTTTAATGCAGCAAACATTCCTGCTGGACCAAAACCTATAATAATTACTGGTATTTTATCTTCTACATTTTGATATACAGTAGTATTTGTATCTGAAGGAATAACTTCATTAATATAAATGTCTAGTCGAAGATTAAACTTTACAGGACTTCTTCGAGCATCTATAGAACGTTTACGAATAACGTATTCAAATTCAGTTGTACCAATTTCTTTAGCAATGATATTTCTTAAAAAATCAGGATTTGAAGCTTCTTCTGGTAATACAACAATGTCTATTGTTTTCATTTTTGATTTTATAGATTACCCTTCAAATGTTAAGGAAAGTAAAAACATTTTTGATTTTAATTTTTCAATTGGATTAGAGAAAGCATTATCTTCCTTTACATCGTATCCTTTAAGACCGTATGACATTTTTAATTCGATTCCAAACTTGAAATATTCGAGGTAAAAATCAGTTCCAAAACCAATTTGTCCCATAAAGTCATTCTTACCTAGCTTTACAATAATATCATTCGGGTCTTTAGAATCGTTTGCAGCATTTTCATTAGAAGCTAAATCTAAGCTATAAGCAACTCCACCAATAATATAAGCACTAAAGTTATTTACCCTAGCTGATTTAAATTTAAGATTTAAAGGAAAGTTAATTAATGTTGATTCAATCTCTTTTGTATATTGCTTTTCGCCTTCAAGTGTTTGAAATTTGTAAATTAATTTCCGTTGGGCAAAAGCTAGGTTAGGAGTGAATCTTAAACTAAAATGCTCACCTAAATGCATGGCAGAAATAATACCTAAATTAAAACCAACAGTACTATTTGGCTCTAAAACATATAGTGAATCTGAACCTTCAATATTTGGTGAATAACGGTCTAAAACAAAGTTGGCAGAATTAATACCTAATAAAAAACCAAAGTGCATAAAACGGTGATCAAACTTAGGTAAGTTTAATGTGGTTGATTTTTGAGCCGATACAAAGCCAAAAAACAGTAAGAAAATGATTAATAATGTACGTTGCTTTGTGTTGAACATTTAGTACTAACGAGTAAAATTTTAATTTATTTGGTTGCTGTATAAATTGATGCAATTCCAAACATTAAAGGTATTGCTTTCGGGTTTTTATATCCTAATTTATCTAATATTTTCACAAAATCCTGTCCATCAGGAAAAGCATTTACAGATTCAGGTAGGTAGGTGTAAGCCGCATTGTCTTTTGATACCATTTTTCCTATTCCGGGTAAAATGTTGTTAAAGTAAAAGTTATAAAGTTGTTTTATTGGGAAGTTTTTTGGTTTAGAAAATTCTAAAACAACAGCTTTACCATTTGGTTTTAGAACTCTTAACATTTCTGCTAATCCCTTTTCTAGATTTTCAAAATTTCTAACCCCAAACCCAACAGTATAGGCATCAAATGTAGCATCATCAAACGGTAAATTTTCAGAATCTCCAAGGTGTAATTCAATAATATGGTCAACACCTTTTGCTTTCATTTTCTCTTTACCAACATTCAACATGCCTTCAGAAATATCAATTCCAACAACTTTATCTGGGCTAAGTTTTAAAGCTTCTAGGGCAAAATCACCAGTACCTGTAGCTATATCTAAAATTACTTTTGGTTGAGTATCCTTTAGTAAACGAATTGCTTTTTTTCGCCATAAAATATCAATACCTAATGATAAAAAATGATTAAGAAAATCATACTTAGCCGAGATATTATTGAACATAGTTGCAACTTGTTCTTTTTTACTTCCTTCTTTATTTTTGTAGGGTATTACAGTCATAAGTTTAAACCAATTTTGAAATGGCTTCTGATAATAATTGGTCTTTATCGATAGGAGCAACACCAACTTTTTCGCAAACTAATCCACCAGCTAGGTTCGAAATTTCTGCAATCATTTTTGGTGATTGATTTAATGCTAAGCATAATGTTGCAACACTAATTACAGTGTCTCCAGCTCCAGAAACATCAGCGATATTTCGATAATGAGCTGCTAAATGGTGGCTTACTTCATGATTTTTAATAAACACTCCATTTTCAGAAAGTGTTATGAAGTTTAGTGTGTTGCTTAATGATTTATTTAATAAATCTACAGCTTGACTAACTTCACTAATGTTTCTCGGGTTTATTTCAATGTTTAAACCTTCTTTTAGTTCTTTTAAGTTAGGTTTAAATAAGCTAACATTTTTATAACTTAAAAAGTTCCGTTTCTTAGGGTCAACTGTAGTTGGAATGTTTTTCTGATTACATAGATTGACAATATTCTCGATTACTTCTTCGGTAATTGTTCCTTTATCATAATCTTCAAAAATAACTGCATCAATTTTAGTTGAATTTATAAGAGAAGTTATTTTTCCTATAAATGATTTGTTGTCAGCATCATTTAATACTTTATCTGTTTCCGAATCAACCCTTAATACTTGATGATTATTACCAATTATTCTGGTTTTAACAGTTGTAATTCTATTATCACTTGTTAAAATTCCTTCGTTTGATAATTTTTGTTTCGCTAATAATTGATTGAATAATTTACCGTCATCGTCATTTCCGATTACTGCACATAATATTGGATTAGCTCCTAAAGCTTGAATGTTTAAAGCAACATTTGCAGCTCCACCTAACCTGGTTTCTCTATTCTGAACGGAAACAATAGGTACAGGTGCTTCAGGTGAAATACGGTCAACTTTACCAAAATAATAGGCATCTATCATTACATCTCCAATAACCAAAATGTTTAGTTTGTTGAAGTCGTTAAATAGGTTTATGATTTCGTTTTTATTCAAAATTTTAGTTTAAGGTTGCTAACGCAGATTTTATTCTTTTAATTGCTTCAGTTAAAGTTTCTTCTGATGCAGCGTAAGATAACCGAATACAATCAGGATTACCAAAAGCATCACCAGAAACTAATGCTACTAAGCCTTTATTTAAAATAAACGTACTTAAATCAGCAGAATTATTAATTACTGTTTCGCCATCAGTTTTCCCAAAAAAGTTAGTTACATCTGGAAAAACATAAAAAGCACCTTTAGGCTCATTTAATTTTAAGCCAGGAATTTCGCCCATCAGTTTTAAAACTAAGTCTCTTCTGTTTTTAAAAGCTTTCAGCATTTCATCCGTTACGTTTGGATTAGCTTCTAAAGCAGCTTGTGCTGCTTTTTGAGCAATACTACAAGTACCTGAAGTAAATTGACCTTGCATTTTTGTACAACCATCAGCAATCCATTTTGGAGCCGCAATGTATCCAATTCTCCAGCCAGTCATTGCAAAACCCTTAGAAACACCATTAACTGTTATTACTTGGTCTTTTATGAAGTCAAATTGAGCAATACTTTCATGTTTACTTAAAAAGTTAATATGCTCGTAAATTTCATCTGAAACGATTAAAATATTGGGATATTTTACAATTACATCGGCAATTGCTTTTAATTCTTCTTTGGTATAAACCGAACCACTAGGGTTACATGGAGTACTAAACCAAATCATTCGAGTTTTAGGTGTTATAGCAGCTTCAATTTGAGCTGGAGTAACTTTAAAGTCGTTTTCTATATTCGTTGTAATTGTTACTGGAGTTGCTTCAGCAATTTTTATCATTTCTAAATAACTCACCCAATAAGGTGAAGGTAAAAGGACTTCGTCTCCAGGATTAAGAATACTTAATGCTAAATTTGTTAAGGCATGTTTTGCTCCAGTTGATACCACAATTTGTTCGGGAGAATAATCTAAATTATTATCTCTTTTAAATTTTTTAGAAATAGCTTGTCTTAACTCAATATAACCTGGAACAGGTGTGTAGTGTGAATAATTCTCATCAATCGCTTTTTTTGCAGCTTCTTTAATAAAACCTGGGGTGTCAAAATCAGGTTCTCCAATGCTTAAACTTATGATGTCTTTTCCTTCTGCAATAAGCTCTCTACTTAGTCTAGCCATAGCAAGAGTTTGAGATTCACTCAAACTATTTATTCTGTTTGATAAAATTTGTTCCATATCATTAAAAAGTGAGCAACAAAACTAATAAAATTGTAGTTATTAACTTAAAATAGTGGAATGATAAAACAGAAGTACTTTCTTTTTTAATACTTTTATCGTTCTTAAAAATAGAAAATTAATTATGGATACTTTTTTAGAGCTTTTAAAATATACGGTTCCTTCTTTAATCATGTTTGCTGCAACATATTTGATTTTAAAGAAATTTATGGATAATGAATACCGTAAACAGATGTTAGAACTAAGAAAGGCAAATCAAAAAATTGCTACGCCACTAAGACTGCAAGCTTACGAGCGATTGATTTTGTTTTTAGAAAGAGTATCGATAAACAATATTGTGGCGAGAGTTAATCGTCAAGGTATGGATGCTAAGTTATTACAAACGAGTTTAATTCAAACCATAAGAACAGAATTTGAGCACAATATTAGTCAACAAGTTTATGTTTCGGTAACAATTTGGGATACCACTAAAATTGCTAAAGAAGAAGTAATTAAAATTATAAACATTGCTGCAACTCAAGTTCCTGCAAACGCTTCTGGTGCTGAATTGAGTAAAAAGATATTTGATATTGTTTTGAAATTAGAATCTTCTCCAACTCAAATTGCAATTAACCAAGTAAAAAAAGAAGTTCGTCAATTATTCTGATTTCTTAAACGGATACAGTGTAACTCCAAAAGAAAAGTTTACTTGGGTAAAAAAGAAGTGCTGACTCGCGTTATCTGACGCGGAAGGAGTTGTTCTAATACTTGGCATATTTATAAAACCATATTTTGCTTCACTTCTAAAAAATAAATATTTAAAAAGGGTTAAATTTAAACCCGCTTTAGCACCTAAACCATAGCCAGCTATATGAAATTCATCATGCCGAGTTCCATTTAAAAGCATAACGTTAGATTTTGGGATTATAACACCTAAGCCAAATCCTACTAATGAGTTTAATTGAATTTTATTAAAATCAAGGCTAATGTTTAAAGCTTTTAAGATGTCGTCATTTCTAGTAATTTCAGTATTAATATAATTTAAGCCATCGGTGTGTTCAAAGGTTAA
>TARA_R110001592_G_scaffold143041_1_pt1 | contig 13564 bp, 15 predicted proteins | sample TARA_R110001592 | Tara Oceans TARA_R110001592 (sample SAMEA4398387) | marine metagenome | biome: Polar Biome; feature: [SRF] surface water layer (ENVO:00010504); material: water (ENVO:00002006), including particulate matter (ENVO:01000060) such as... | depth 5 m
GAAACAACCCATCCTTGCACCCAGCATGGCATACTTGCCATTATCAACATCTGCACCTATTGTACACCACGTACTCAAAATATTAAGATTGTTCCTCCAGATAGTTTTGTTGTAATTTTTTGCCGTAATAGGCTTGCCTTTTTCTGTACTCATTTTCACACCTTCTCTGTATCCTGCCAAAAACGCCTGTTGTGGTGTTGCATTAATCACAGTGGTTGAGTAGCAGTTGTGTAAATTTTCATGAGGTACTCCCCAACAAAAATCAATTTGATTTTCTTCTGTTATAGAATTTTCATGCGTTTTCATTTCGAGACATGTTTCCTTGTCCCATCCAACTAGTCCGCCGTTACCGTACACTAGGCCATTTATGTTGTTCTTGGCCCTCCATCTGTGCACCGCTTTCTTGTTGGTCTTTTCCCAATCAAGTGTTTGAAGTAAAAATTGTTCATCTATTATATTGTCGCCATCAACACTAATGAAAAAATCTGTTTCCGCCTGTTCGGCCGCGGCCTTGTGTGCAGAATCAAAGCCAACCACACCGTCAACACGTTTTGCCCATGGCACTTTGTTTTTGAGGTCAGCCCAATTGTCTTCCTTGTTTGGCTCCTTGAATGAGATGTAAACGAAATCTAGGTCGCTTACTCTGATTTTATCTGCCATTTCTCTCCCCCTTCTGCCACACCGTTGGGCCAATGTATGTCTCCCTGTTCAAATACAAATCCTTTGTCTGCTTTTTGCAATACAGGATAATCATTTTTTTTACTAGGTCTAGGTTTCAGTACAGCTTGATTGCCTTCAAGTCTGTAGTTTATTTCTCCATGCTTCAATATCTCTGTCTTCTTCTCCCGGGATACTTCTATTTTTATTCCGTCTATGGTCACAAAGTGTTTCCTGACTCTAGGTGGTGGAAGATTCTGCAATACTTTAAGTAGTTCTGACATTCAACTCCTTCTCATGATAGTGCCATACCCTGCTTACACGTTTTTCGCCGATGTATAAGTTATCTCCTGTACGATTTGGATAGAGATATTTGTTCTGATCTCTGACCCTGATCAGATCATTTATTGCAGGCTTGTGGTGTATGAACTTGAACCATTCGTAATCTATCAAGTGTTGCGATGTAGGATCCATTATCCTGTATGCTAATGCAAACACAACGTCGGTGCTAGGGTACTTGTCATGACATGCTTTCAACATTTTGCTTCTGACTTCTTGCCAATTTTTCACTATGTGTTCTGCTATCTCAAAGAATCTCTGTGCTTTTTTACTTTTTCGAAAGTACATAAGCCCATTATAGATGTTTGGCAAATGATTTTGTCGGAACAACTGCCTGTACGTCTTATCCTTTACGATGTTGTCCCTGTAATCTCTACAATCAACGCTGAACACAAGGTCTTGTTGCCATAGGTAGTACCACCACCAGTCTGTGTTGTGATTCCAGAGCATATCTGCTTCTAATTTTATTGTGTGTGTGAAAGGAGTGAGTGCAAATGCCTTGTACTCATTGGCCCATTTGATATCATGATCAGCACTATCGTCTTCACGTAGTACCTTGACCACGTCAACATATTCGCTTTCAAACTTACTGGCCTCATCCGTAACAACACAAATTTTATTATCCCTGGTGGTCCTCTTGATGCTTTGTGCTAGTTTGATAGATATATCAACGTAATCAGTTTTGCTGTTGTTCTGTGCGAACCAAAGGTATCCCTTAGACATCTGGTATCTCCTTGTTTAGAATATGCACGTCCTGTTTTTCAATCCAGTTTATCTGATCATTCAACTTCCAAGCAATACCATCATCTGTCATTTTTACAATCTCACAGTCTGGCGGAAGCGTGGCAAGTGCAAAAGGAAATTTGTCATATGACATAAATCCATTAATTTGTTGCAACGCAATCGCAAATGCGTAATCGTTTCTGAAATTCCTCGCCACAATCCTGTACAGGTCAACAAAGTACAGATAGTAATCCTTCACGTACTTTATCATGTCAAAGATTTGCCTAGCTCTTTTAGATTTCTTGAAAACAAACACAGTAGCCCATACCATGGGTATCATACTCCAAACACGTTGATGGAATGTGTTCCTATCAGTGAGATCATGCACTCTATCTGGTACAAGGAAATCATATTGCGTATCCATATACTGTAGAAGGTTATCGCTGTAACAGAAATAATCAATATCCATCACAAGCGTTATGTCATACGGCGAAAGATCATAGGCCATGTGCCTATCAACATTATTCCATTCTTTGCCTAATTTAGTGTTGCCCTTCTCCGGTTCAATGAATTTGTAATTTATAAAACCCAAAGGGCGAATTCGCTTGAATGTTTCAAAATTAGTTACTACCGTGATTTGCAGTTTTAAATTTTGTTTGATTAGATGGACACATCTTTCAAGTACCTTATGATATTTTGTGTGTTCTGTATCAAAACAGAATAATAGTATGCCTCGAGTCATTAGTCACCTTTTTTTTCAAATGTTTTGTACATCTGATGGTATGAATTTAGACTCTCTTGATTTCTTTCTATCAGTTTTGATAAAAAATCGCCTGGATCCGTAATCTCCACAGGGTTATTGTTTGTGTCTAACATGAAGAACTTATCGTGTGTTTCTTTCAATGTCCTAACAAAACAAATAGTTTGTGGATCCGCACAAAAGATGTGTTCGTTGTAAACCAACATCTGACGTGAGTTAACCTTCTCAATAGCGTTCCGTTTTGCCAGTGCTATGCTGTAAGAAAGATCCGATTGTTTTTTTAAAGAGCCAATATCCATACGTAAATTATACACTTAATTATTTGGTAAATCAACTGGTAGATTATTATTTTGGTTTTCTCACACCGTAGGCAAGAAACACACCACGTGGCTGTTTGCCCGTGTATACCAGACTGTGTACAAATCTATGATTATTGATAAAGATTGGTTTATCAACCTTGACCAGTCCAACGTCTTTGAACTTGAATTTTATATTTTCAACATCTCCAGACAACACACAGTACAACTGTGTTGGGCCATCTATAATGCTTTTACCATCTTGGTATGTGAAATCATCCCTGTGTACAGGTAATGATGAATTTGGTTGCAATTCCACATACTGCATTTGAAGTATGTCTGTGAATCCAAACTGTTGCATTGTTGCCCGTAATTTTTGATTCTTTATCTGCTCTGTTTTGATTGTAGGCAACACAGGATGTGGTTGTAAGGATTGACAGTTGCCTGCACCATAGAATTTTTTGTCTCTGAAGGTTAAATCTTCATCTAATCCAAAGTCAGTATCAACCTCTCCCTCGTACTCCACGTATGGTAAATTATAAAAATCATCTTTGTGGTACCAATGCGGTCCATCACCCATGGCGAAAAATTGTTTTACACTAGTGGGTATAAAATCACCTTCCACTTTTTCATTCCAACTTTCAGTGACCAGATATCTGGATCGCAGATCTTTAAATCTAAGTAGATCATCCAGTGCTATGCATCGGGCTATCCTGGAAAAATAAACGGCAGGATTGCCATGCAACCATATCTCATAACCGTTGTCTGTGTTTACTCCTGCATTCAGACAATGTTGGATTGATTCATTGTCTATGGTTATGTCGGAGATGTCTTCCCTAGGTAATGAAATTTTGATCTTATGCCAAGACTCTGGCATGATGAAGATGTCGGACTGTGTGATAGTTTCACCATCAAGGTTTTTGCATTCGAACTTCGCATCGGTCTTGGTGAATATCTGTACCTGCATGAGCAATATTTAATTGCACAAACAGTGCTAGGTAAAATTAGTTGTTTACTGAGTTAGTAGAGGATGATGTTGCACTAGTTCCGTACGCTGTGGCTAATCCACCGTCAGTGTTTGGAGTGATTGTGATTAGTTTGGTAATCATCTTCGGCGTGTCGTTAATGTCAGTAGCAATACTTGATAGGTTGTTTGAGTCAAAGGCTCCATTTGAGTCAGAGCCGTTTGCCGCTGTCATTTTTACAACGATTGATGTTGCGTTACCACTGTTACCATTTCCGCCCTCAGTCTTAGCTTCAACCAGTAACGAAAGTTCTGTGTAACCACTGTTGTCTGATGTAAGTTTGATAATTGTTTGGAAACTAGTTGTCAAATCATAGAATCCAAGTCCAAGTCCGTTGGTTGTAAGTGTCTCGCCTGAACCTGACCTTGTGGTTGCCAATGAAGCTATGTCTAAGTTTCCTAAGGCTGTACACAAGTTGTCAAATGCTGTGTCTTTGTTTGAAACAGAAGATGCTGATGTGTCAAAATTAAGTCTGATCACTCCACCACCGTTGAAGAAGTATCTCATGTTGTTGCCGTTGGCGAAAGTTGCTTTTACATCCTGAATAGCTGTTGAGTCCCAACCCTCTGATCCACTAGTGATCGTTTGTAGAGCTGATGATGTTGTAAGGTCAGTTGCGTCTGGAGATCCTGCCGCTACCTTGGCCGCTATCGCGGCAAGGTCAGTTGCTACTGCTGACTTGATTGCAATGGTGTCACCTGCTGTGACTGCCGTTCTTGCTGTGATTGAAAGTTGTTGATGGTCAGCCATGTTGACTAGACCTGTAATTAAGCTGTTCCAGTTTGCCGCTGTCACGGTTGTTTCTGTTCCTGAAACTGCACCTATTTCTGTTTGGCCCAGTCCGTATACTGTTGCACCTACGCCTGCGAAATGGTTATATCCAAATGGTGAACTACTGTTCGTTACGAAAGCATTATACTCACCTGCTGTAATTGTATCACCTGCTACATATGCCATACTACTATTTAACTCCTATTATACACTCAACGAGTGCCGTTTGTTCATTATATTTATCTTTAATTAGCCTGCCTACCACGTTAAATGTGGTACACTCCTCAAGAGTGGCAGTCCTGGCTTCTCCCCATCCGGCCGACACTATACGATCACCGGCCAACCCCTGGCCCGTAACTTTGACTGGAACACGTCCTTTCAATGCTATCGCTGGGTGAGTGTCGTTGTTGCCTGCTTCTGAATTCATCAAATAAGCTGGAGAATCTGATACTACACCTAATACTGCATTGGATTTAGCTTCCATGCATTTGGTTATCTCTTCCTTGCCGCCTAAAATCACCACTTCACCTGTCTCCAATGGAGTGTCTGTGGCATATCTTTCTGCCAAGTCAGCGTACTGGGCCGCTGTCGCTGTTGCGTGTACAACGTTGGCTCTAATGTCTACTAGTGTAGCGGCTGATAATTCATCATCGCCCCCACCTGACTTGAATGCTGTCCAGGCACCACCGGCATTTCCATGTGTCGTTGTGCCATCGTCTGCAAATGTTTCGTCCCATACCCAGAAAAGATCCTGTTCAGTGGCAGTTGATGTCTCGCCTCTGTTTACTTTCAGTCCTGAATAGTTTGGCATACCACTGTTTGATGATATGTTCCTGTTTAATTCTATAATGTTGTCTTCGATAGTTAGTGTCGCTGTGTTTACTGTTACACTATCGCCATCTACAGTCAAATTTCCTTTGACTCTAAGATCGCCAACTGACGGAAGTTCCAATAATCCTGTGTCTCCGTCTAGAGTCATTAAAGTTGTGGTGACTCCACCATCGTTCACTGTGAATATAATGTCTTTGTCTTGTGTTGTCTGTGCAATAGTTAGATTGTCACTGGCCATTGTGAATGTTATGTCAGAACCGGCACCAAGTGTAAGTGATGCACCGTCGACAAGTACACCTAGCGTACCCGAAGTAGTGTCGTTGGCATTGGATCTTAGATAGTTGGCGGCCGTAACACCACCTAGTTTATCTGAATCTGTGGCAGTTCCCCTGAACTGGGCACTTGATACTGCTGTTGAAAGTTGTATACCCTGCGCCACCGTTGCAAATCCTGCCGCAATCAAGGCCGCCGCATTAGTTTCTGTAGAGCTTGGTGTGAATGCAAGGTTAGATACTACGGCAACCACTGCATCATTAGTAACTAATTTTATAATCGATCTGTTAACACCAGCAGTGTCCTCAACCACCTCTGCCACGGACTGTGTGACACCCGAACCAGCAACAGTAGTTGGACCAATCAGTGTCCATGAGGTTCCGTTGTATATGTAATATTGTTGATTTGTTGTGTCAAACCATTCGTCTCCCAACACAGCATTTGTTGGTTGTGTGGTAGATGGTGTTGGAGACCCAACTGGTTTAAATTTCGAACCAGTGTATACGTTAAGTTGTTTGTTTGTTTGGTCGTACCAAAGTTGACCAGTAATTTTGTTGTTTGGTGCAGATGTATTGTTGAAATTCTCTAGTAGTTTTACAAGATTTTCATTTAACTTCTCACCAAAACCAGCATAACCTTTACCAATAAGTGTGAGGTCAGTAGTTGTGGAGTCAATAGTTCCATCAGCAAGGGTGACCAATAAGGTTCCGAATGTGTTGTTTATCTTGTAAGCCATGATTAGTTGTTTGATGCGTTGTCTCTGACTTCGGTCAAGAAACTAACATCGCCTACCAACTTGATCAATATAGTCGCTAGTTCAGGATTAAGCATTTGATCTATCTTTGCTTCTTCTTCTGCTGTCCAAACTGACTCGTAATTGTCGTTGATGTAATCTGCTACTTCTTCTTTTGTTGCCATTTAAATGTACTCCTTATGCTTATTTATTATGCGTCTCTATCTGCTCATCGTCTGATATCCAAGTAAGATCATCGGAATACGCTCCGTCCAGATCACGCAGGAAAGTTTTAACATTACTCTCCGTAAGCACCATATCGTGGTATTTTGTGTATCTTTTGTGCAAGGCCTGTTCTTTTGTTGCCGTGTATACTAACCTTATACCGCGATCTTTTGCCAACTTCATAATGCTGTCTATACACAATTTTAGACATTTATGCACATTTCTAGGTTCTGCGGACTTGTCTGTAACAATCCATTCCATGAATCCAAACTGTGTTCCCACACCTACGTAAAGCCCGCCAGCACACACAGGTTTTCCGTCCACTTCGACAATGACTCCGTCGGGTGGTAAGCACTCTTTCGGTACTACGCCGAACTCCCAATCCTTCCACCATTTTACTAGTGTGCCATAATCCTTGTCTCTGTCCCACGGTCTATCTTGCATTTTTTTGTATAACAATTTTGTTTATATTGAAAGTCGACTCGAAACAAATACGTACCGCTTCTGCCACTTCCTCTGCTTTTAATTTTGGTAGATGTTCCCAAAGCCCCTCGGTCATGTCTGTGTCCACCACGTCCGGACAAACATCATACACCGACAAAGGTTTTGATAGCAACTCCTCTTGCAACTGATTGATGTACTCAATTAATTCTTTTTTTATTTCACAGTACTGCACGTACTCAAATTTATTCCATATCTTGAATTCGTTGTAATCTGCACCATCGTCTGATCCTGATGTGCTTGTTATAACAACAACTTTCATGGCATCAAACGTGTGCTTGCCATATATCCTTTTAAGAAGATTTATCTGACCATTGCCTGCGTGGGCATTTATTACAACAAGACCGCAACCTTCGATCTGCTCCATTATTTTTTCTTGGTCTGTTACAATATCGTGCCCGTTACTTCTGCTTAATCCTATAACTTTATATTTTTTTGTTTTGTAAAGATCAGATATGGCTTTGCCTATACCTTTGGTATGCCCTATTATTACTATCTTATTTTTGTTTTCTTGATTCATACACGTCTACCAATTTTTCCAATCCCTCAAAACACTCCGAATAGTGTTGGTAATATTTTTCAAACTTATCTTTAGTGTATAGTGATTCTTTGTAAAAGTCAATTAATAACGTTGTTCTTTCACCTGGATTATTGTTGAAACCGTTGTGTACCTGTATGTCCGGTTGGAACACAAACGCTTCACCTGTTTTCCATGTGTACAGTTCTTGTTTTCTAGATTCTAAATTCATCACATGCATACCACTTTGGTCCCCACCGCCATCATCTAAACACATCTGATATCTCCAACCGCCCTCGTTGTCTGTGTGATTACCAATTTTTGTGTTAGGTCCAACAGTCATTATTGCAACATTTGTCTTATATGGAAACTTTCGGAGTATTGAATACAGCATAGGATAGTCATTGAATGTTTGTCCCTCGTGTTCTCCTGACTGTACCCCTAATGCTTTCCACTGTCCGTGTACATAATCACCCGACTTGTCGTCAAAGTCATCTGGTAATCCTCTAACGCTGTCTGAGAAGTCTTCCGGATCTAAAAATACCTTGTTAGGTTGTGAATCAAATTCGTGTTTGATCTCTTGAAAATATTTTTCAAACTGTTTGAAACACTCGCCTTGTTGGCCGTGGTAAAATGATTTATCAAGCATTTAGTATATTAACATTTTTATCATGTATCTGTCTATCATGATCCTGCCAATTACTAAAAAATTGTTCGCCGTGGTTTGCTAGTTCTTGTTGTTCACTTAATTCAAAGTAATCAGTAAACTCTATTCCGTTGATAATTATTCTTCTGTTTTCATTACCAAACACGTAGACTATCACCTCGTCATCGCCTAGTGAAACTCCCATTCTACTGTCTTCAACCCTAGTCCACGCACCGTCTTCTTTGACCATGTGTGTTCCAGATACTTGTATGCCGTTGTAATCATACAAATTGTCTATTAAAAACTTACCTGTCGCAAATACTTTGCCACCAACTGAAACTGTATCGCCTATGTCCACTTGTTCAACCGGTTTTAATGAACCGTCATACATTGTGATCATTGTGCCTGCTATAAAACAACCACCGCCACCTGTTCCGCCTCCACCTGAACTTGATCCACCTTCTGCGTCACCAAAGCCTGCCGCTGTTTCAACAAAGTTTACTCCTGAGTTGAATAGTGCCTTCCAGGCACCACCTATTTTAACATAACCTGCTGTGATCTGTTTCCATGCACCCGCAACTTTGAAAAAAGCCTGGTCTATGGACTTCCATGCTCCACCTACTTTGAATTCTCCTTGCACACCGATGTTGAATACTACTACTGCTTTTCCGTCCGCACCTGAACTGGATGGGTTACCGCCTACTGCCACACCCGAAGTGTAAAACGCAGAGGATGTGTTACCTGGTGTCACACCAGAACCATTAAATTCTGTGCCACCCGCCGCTGTGTTTGAGCCTGACTTACCGCCTGTTCCACCGTTGTCTCCAGTTCCACCATCTCCTGATGTACCACCATCTGTACCACCGCCACCGGCACCACCACCACCACCGTCTCCGGAGTGATCCTTGCCGTTTTCTCCCAGTGTACCTGGTGATTCTGATGTTGCTGTGTTTGTGTTTATTCCTGCTGTTCCGTTAGATCCGAGACCTGCACCTGCTCCACCGCCACCGCCTCCTGCGGTTGCGATCTCTACGCTGTTGATGAAAACAGTTGTGGCTCCGCCACCTCCGCCTCCTGCACCTGAATAAGGTCGTGGTCCAGCGTTACCGCCTTCACCACCCGAATATCCTGTTATACTTTTTCCGTTTGCTCCGCCCGGTGCTCCTCCTCCAGAGCCACCACCTGCACCTCCACCGCCTACCGCGACTTCTATGGTTGTGTTGATCTGAGATGCTGATATAGAAATTGTTGATGACGTAACACTGTGTCCAGCGGCGCCTGTGCCTCCAGGTCCACCTGCGTCTGATCCTCCACCGCCTCCGGCGCCACCCCAAAGATGTACGTCTATTGAAGTTGTGCCAGGCGGAATAGTTGCCTGTTGTAGTGTTCCTGTAAAATTGAATGTCCTAGTGACTGCCACCATGGGATTACGCCTCCCTTACGAACCAGAGGTCTCCGTTTGATCCTTGCCCCGAATTTGGTGCAGAGGTTTCTACGTATCTATTACCTGCGATGCTGTTGCTACTATCGTCCGTTATAACCGAACCACCCCATAATTTTAATGATGTTGCAACCTGTCCTACCGTTGAAGCCGTTGCCGTCGATGTGCTGGTTGAGGACGTGATGTCCGAACCAACAGCGGCCAATGTTAAACTTGTTACTTTAAGATCACCCGTGGATGAGTCTGTTGTTAATCCTTTTGTTCCTTTGTTGGCGTTACCGTCGTCTGTTAAGTCTGTCAATCTGATCAATGCTGAATAAGTTTGTGCCTCACCTGCCACCCATTCGTTGGCCGATACATCATAGAACAATCTAGCGTCATCTGTGTCGCCAGTCTCTACTATAAGACCTGCGTCAACTTCACTGTTACCGGTGTTGACTTTGATAAAAGCATCGTCATACGTAGAAATGTTAGATACTGTGCTGTTGTATTCACCTGTGATGTTAAGGTTACCTGTAATGGTTACGTCACCAGTGATGCCTGTTGCACCAACCATGGTGATTGCACCACTCGAACCTGTGAACTTTAAAGGTACTACTGTTGATCCACCATCATTGATAGTGAAACTTAGATCACTGTCTTGTGAAGTCTGTGCGATCGTCACATTGTTACTTGATACACTTACAGTCAACTCCTGTGCGCCACCTACAAGCAGTCCTGTGTCATTGTCAATTGTTAGTGCACCTGTTGTAGTATCTGCCGCATCTGCTCTTAGAAAGTTACCTCCAGCTATAACTGTGCCTGAAGTGTTTGATGTTGACGACACGTCGATGTTTGCCGCCTGTGTGTTCGTTCCATCGAACACCGCACTTAAAGTAGAGTTTAATGTCAGCCCTGCTTTAATTGATGCAAAACCTGTTTGTGTTACTGTTGGTGTAAATTCTTCTTTAGAAACTATAGCTACTCTAGTGTTTCCAGCGTACATCGAAGCAACCACTTTGTTGCCTCCCGAGCTGGCCAATGTTTCAATCTTGAATCCTGATAGTGTCTGTCCTGACGTGTAGACCGGGCCAACCAATTGGAAGGCAGATCCTGTGTATACGTATAGCTGATCATCGTCTGAATCGTGCCATAGGTCTCCGGCCGATGGAGAAGTAGGTGCTGTTGATTGAGATTTTGCGGCGCCGGTTGGTTTGAATGATGATCCATCATATACCTTAAGCTGTGCTGTGTTAGTGTCGAACCAAAGCTCTCCTGTCAAAGGTGCTGTGGGTGCCGATGTTCCAGATGCGTTCTCTAATAATTTTACTAGGTTCTCGTTAAGGCCTTCGCCAAATCCTGAAAATGATTTTCCAAACAACTGCAACGAAGTGGTGTTGTCTACCGTTCCGTCTGTGATTGTTGCTACTACTGTTCCGTCTGTTTTGTTAATTGTGTACGCCATTTGCTTATATTTAGCACCTTCCCACTACTATATTAATTGTGCCTATTTCCTCTGAATCGTAATTTTCTAATGATTTTCCTATCACTTCACCAACCTGTGGGTCATGTGTTTTCTTGGCCACACCGTTATTGGCTGGATCTGTAGACAGCATATCACCTTTGACAATGTGTCCTATCACTTTGCAGGGAACTTTACCCATTAATGCTACAGGTTGTCCTGCTGATTTTGAATTCATTAGGTACGCAGGCTTTTCACTTATCACACCCGCCACCCTCGGATCATTGCCCTCTGTTGAAATTGTAACTTCTTTTGTTCCGCCGAATATCACAACTGTTCCCACGTCGTATGTAGAGTCAGTTTCGTAAATCTCAGCCAAGTCAGCATATTGAGCCGATGTTGCTTTGGCGTGTACTGTGTTGTATCCTTTGCTAGTTGAACCTATGTCATACGTGGCATCTGTGTCGGGTAATATTGCCCTTCCTGTCATTGTACCAGACAATGTCAATGTTCCCATTGTGTTGGCACCCGTACTTGCAACGTTTCCTGTTAAGTTTCCTGTCACATCACCTGTGGAAGATGCTGTAATCGAAGTTGCTTTGATTGTGCCATTTACTTCCAATGTTACAGATGGCGTGGTTGTCCCTATTCCAACCCTTGCCGCAGAACCATCTAGTGTCATCAAGGTAGTGGTCGTGCCTCCGTCATTAACTTTGAAAGTTATATCGGTATCTGAAATTACATTTGAAAAAATTACACCTGTGCTGTCAACCGATACAGATAAGTCACTGTCCGACCCAACTGTGAGGCCGGTGTCATTAACAATACCTAGCGTGCCTGATGTTGTGTCATTAGCCGTGGACTTCAAGTAAGTTGATGCCGCCTCACCGCCTAGTGAGTCTGAGTCTGTTGCTGTTCCTTGGAACTTAAGATCCGATATTGCAGTTGAAAGTGTTATACCTTTCTTGATTGTTGCAAAACCTGATATAGAAGTCTTTGGCGTAAATGTGTCTTCAGAAATGATAGCAATTAAATTACCGTCATTGAAATGTTTCGTTATGTTTTGTGTAACGTCAGATGAATCCAAAATAGCATCAAACGTAAAACCACTTGTGTTTCCTGTGGTACTTGGTGGTCCAACCAACACCGATGCCGCACCATTGTAGAAATACATCTGTCCTGTGTCCGAATCAATCCATAGGTCACCTGATGTTAAAGTTGTTGGTGCAACTGATTGATATGGAACGTTACCACCTGCAGGAACAAAATTCGATCCTGTGTAAATTTTTAACCTGTTAGCTGTGCTGTCATACCAAAGTTGTCCTTGTATAGGTTTGGTAGGAGCTGTGGTATTTGCAAAGTTCTCCATCAAGGCCAGAAAGTTCTCGGCAATAAGTTCGCCGTAACCAGCATACCCTTTTCCAACAAAACTTAAATCTGTCTGTGTGTTTACAACACCATCCTGTACCGTGTAGGCATTTGGAGATGCAGAGCTGTTACTTTTGTTTACAGTGTATGCCATTAGTATCCTGTGTTAGCACCTGACGTTGTTCCGCTTACTGTGTTTGAAGTTGACAGTGCAGTTGAACTTGTTTCAGTGAATGTTGTCAATGATTGTATCCTTAGTGTGTAATCTACCTGTATTAATCTGTTGAGTGATTTCTGTACTGGGTGGAACACCACATGTGTCAACAGTTTGTTTGTCGATCCATTTTCTGTTCCCTCGTAACTTTTCAATCCTAGTTCATCAAACACATAGTCACCATTGAAATCTGTTGTGTTGTCAAAAGCGGATTGGCCTGTTGGCTCACCGTAATCTAATGTGCAAGTGCAAACAATGTCAGTGTACTTGTTTCCTGCTATGTGTCTCACTTCCATTTTGTTTCTTGTCGTGTCTTTGTTAGTGGCAGAGTTATCATCTATCACTTTGTAATATGTTTGGTTGTACAATGTGGCATTTGTACCAGTTGAGTTTGGAGTTAGGTAGGTAATGATCCCTGTTGGATCAACGCTAGTGCCGCCATTTCCAAAGGCCATCTCATGCACAAACCCTGTTGTTTTGTTTGCTAATGAATTAGCCAGCGCCTGAGACATGTTTTCATAGTGTATCGCATTCCTTTTGTCTACGATCACTTCTCCCGTCTCTGGGTCAAAAATCTTGATATGCCCTGTCATCATAACACCTGTGTTATCTTGGGGCTTTTTGTTTTCTTCTTTTGATTCTGTTGGTTTATCGTTCTGTGTCATCTAGTGTATTTATTCAGGTGCATTTGTTGGATCTTCCGCTATGAATTTAGCCTGTGCAGTAGTAGAAGCCTGTAATCCTTTACCATCTGCTGGATTACCATCTAATGCTGTGTACCATACCTGTCCTCTCTTGTGTAA
>TARA_R110001592_G_scaffold176399_1_pt1 | contig 13560 bp, 11 predicted proteins | sample TARA_R110001592 | Tara Oceans TARA_R110001592 (sample SAMEA4398387) | marine metagenome | biome: Polar Biome; feature: [SRF] surface water layer (ENVO:00010504); material: water (ENVO:00002006), including particulate matter (ENVO:01000060) such as... | depth 5 m
GCAATATACGCTAAGGAGCGAGTAGATTCCGTAATCGAGACAAAAAATTGCAATTCGAAATGATGCGCCAAGCTTTGATGGGGCCAAAATAAAAACGGCGTTCTGCCCTGCGCAGTGCGCCGTTCTATGAGCTTAGTGCGTTTAGACTACCCACATCTGAGAGTCGGTCGCACCTACATCTAGTGGGAAGCTGCTACCCACTAATTGGATCGGCACATGCTGATTGATAATAGTGCCGTTCCACTGCTCTAGCGGCCCTTCGTTGATGCCGATGCCGCCGAAACCTTCAACCGATGCGTCGACATTAACGGACAGGATGTCGACCTCGTCCCGCAGGCTAAGGTCTATAAAGGCATTGGTTTGGAATTGGGCGTCGGGCTTCATCTTAAAGTAATAGTCGATCTTACCGTCGCCATTAGCGTCTCGTGCAGAGGCGTTGTTGATGTTGATCTCATCTCCGAAGACGAAGTCGATGCGGCTGTCATCCTCGAACACCACTGCGCCATTCAAGCGGCCCGGCTGTAGAAAATTGTCTTGTCGGTAGCTACTCGCGAGAACGAGATCAACGTCTAGAAGCTCGGCCCCAGCGCCTACGTGGAGTGGCCCTATGTCGACCGCATCCAATTGCTGATGTACAGGGTTCGGCTGGTTGCGCATATGGGCAACGATGCCATCGAGGTCGAAACGGATGCTGGCAAATTCCCGAGAGGCGGAGCCAACTACCTGATTGCCCCAATAGTCGACGTTGGTTGATCGATTTTCGAACTGATGTGAGTTAAGTATCCAAGAGAATAATTCATTGCCCCAAGAGTCTTCCTTGCTGCCGGCGTATTCGCTCTGTGTGTAAGCCCCCTCTAATAGATGTAGTGCATTGCCGTCGTAACGAACGAGGCTAAGGCCATCGGACCCGAATACGCCATCTAGGTCTATCCCCACGTCGGGCGAGCCTATCTTCAGTCCGTCGTTTATATTCGGCATGTGCACGACACGTGATGTGCCTGCAGTGTAGTGAATATGCAGGTAACCCCAGAAAAACAACGCGAAGTTCATATCTAGATCGAACTCAGTCAAGAGCTGTTCGAAGCTGATGTTTGGAGTAGTGGCATTGAAGCCATTATTGGGCAGGAAGTTGCTCGCTTGCGTCTGTATGGACAATACATCAGTGGTTTTGTTGAGGGTGGAAGTAACGTTGGTGTCGTAGTTCAGCACAGCATCGACCTGACCTCCACTTATGCCGAAGCGGCTCTGCATGCCCAGATCCAACTCGACCTCTGTGCGCACGACAGTAGAGAAGTGAGTGGTCGCTCCTGTTCCGGCCACCCGAATATCAATGGGGCCGATGACAGAAGTGCCAAATTCTGCACCTTCGTCTAACGACCCGCCGGTATTGACCACGGCGTTATAATTGAATGCGTCGCCGTTTGCCCAGATGCTCTGGTTTTCCGCTGTGAAGCTATAGCGATTAGAGGCTGAAGAGCCAGTGGCCTCGACATGAACGCTAGTAGCGCTAGCCGCCTCGTCGCCATTGGAAGGCTCCTTAGAGATAGCGGTCGCGGTTACCTCGAAGTCGCTGTCTGTTCCTGAGGGCAGGGTGAAATGGAAATCCGCTGTTACATTGTCGCTTACCTGTGTTGGAGACCATTGTACTTTATCGACATAGGGCGTCAGATCAATGGGGCTACCATCGGGCGCCGTTGCCGCCAGCTCGATACGGTCGATCTCCTCAGAGCCGTCTAAATCGGTTTGCAGCGCAGTAACACGCACGGTGAATTGGCTCGCAGTGCCCCCCGCGATGACTTGGTGTGAAATGCTAGGCGCGTCGGCCCTTGCGGCGACATTAACAGTCGCGCTCTGCGTGACGACTCCGCCTCGCCCATCGCTAACCGTGTAATTGAAGCTATCTTGGCCGCTAAAATCGGCATCTGGCGTATACACCAGCAAATCGTTAGCTACAAACACTACATTGCCATGTGTCGGGTCACCCGCCGCAATAATTCGCAGTATGTCGCTCGCGTCTACGTCGCTGTCGTTGGCTAAGGCGTCGATAGTGACGAAGCCGTCCTCGATAGCATTGGCCTGGTCGGCGATCAACACCGGCAGATCGTTAGTGCCAGTGACCGTCACTTCTATGGTATTACTAGCCGAAGCCCCGTGGCGGTCGGTCGCGGTCACTCCGATAGTGACAGTGGTCGTCTCATTCACCGCGAGGTACTGGAAATCGCTTCCGCCTTGTATAAACAAGGCATTGCCCTCGATGTTGGCGACCCCTTCTGCAGGTGCAGTGGTGATAGTGTAATTAAGGTTATTGCCTTCGTTGTCGCTGTCGATGTCACTCCCAAGGGCTGATAGGTCCACCGTGACACCGGGGGCATCTTCTATGATTGCAGATTGGGTGCCATCCATCATAGGGGCGTCATTCTGGCCATTGATGGTGATCGTCATTAACGCGTTGTCCGTGTCACCTGTCGCATCGACTACTCGATAATTGAAGCTGACGGTAGTGGTCTCATTCAGCGCAAGCTCTTCGAATTCATCGCCTGTAGCAAAATCGAAGCTGCCGTCAGCGTTCAGTGCTAGGGCCCCTCGCTGCACAGTGGGGCCGCTTAAAACGACTTGGCGTACTAGGTCTGGTACTGTGTCATTCAATAACACACTACCACTGATTGCGGTGTTTTCGTTCAACGATGCGCTATCGTCCGTAGCGATCACGATATCGTCGCTGGGTGTCAGCTCGAGGCCATCGACAAACAGGCGCACATGTTCAAACTCCTGTGCCTCTACCCCGACGCTCTGGAATGCGAAAGCTTTCTTGCTACTGCCCGCTAAGTGAACAAGGAACCCATCAAGATCCGTTTGAATATTGGGGTTGAGTTGCATCCATTGAGCGCGTGTGAAATGCAACTCCAGCGTGTCTTCATCCTTATCGCCATCGTACGCGTTCGTGCCATTCTCATTTCCAGAGTAGAAAAATGCGACGGTGTCGTCTCCAGCGCCTGCACTGACCTTGTCTACATCGCCACCTAGGTCGCTAATATAATCATTGCCTTTGCCTGATTTTACGCTTGCAGAGGCAGTGTCTAGAATAAACAACTGATCATCAGATGTGCCCTTATTGCCAGTTATTTTCACTTTTTTTGGCATAACAATATCCTTATGGCGATTACTGGAATTAGCGAATAAAACCGCTAAATCTAACAATAATCAAATGTAGCAGCATAGTAGAGTGTGATCAAACCTAAAGGGGAAGGTATTCGCAGATTGAGGGAAAGCCTACAAATCTGTAAGCAATCGCTCGTTCGTTATGTTCGAGGAAAAGAATGTCATCATCTATGTGGAGATGAGTTATCTGACGCGCGAGTTGTTGAGAAAAAATCATTTGAACAAGGAAAAGCAACGCTATTTACGTTAACGAGAGAATAAACTACGTAATCGCAACAAAAAATTCAATTCGTGGGAGTCTCGTAGGACCGCACAGCTATAGACAACTCAATTTTTCAAAAATTCTTAATAACGGATGTCGTATGGTCTGTAGTATCTACTCACTCCCACAAATATTAATAATACTGTCATAGTTTGCATGTAGTTCTGCAGGTCGTGGTCACCGCGGATGTAGCGAGGCAAGAAGGAGTATCCCCAGTTTATGGAGAGTGATCCCTCTGCAAGCTCGCTAGGCCATGTAAGCGTGTAGGCAAAGCCGGAACCGAAAACTGCGACAATACACGCACCGATCAGTGGCCACAGCATTGGAATCGAACGCTTCTTGGCTAAAACACAGAAACCTGCGGCAAGTGCGGGCGTGAGAAGATAGCAGTTGAAGAATAGAATGCTTTGCAGCGCAGCCTTAGTGAGAGGAGCGATACTAGTGTTAGTTTTGAGTTCGAAGAATTCAGGATATAGCGCTGTGACACCCAATAAGCTCAGCAAAAACAATCCGACACTGCCCAGTAAAAGAAGCATGGGTCCAGCTAGGAAAACTGCCTTCGGGTATCGCCAACTATAAGACTTCAATTCCGGTCTCTCTAGAATTCCTGACACTATCTCAGTTTCCCTGCCGATCGCCTCGTCTGCGTAGGCCGTAGCCTCTAGCTCTGACTTTCCTTCCGCGATTGCTTGAGCCTTGAGGTCATCGATATGGTCAGTAAGCTCTGCGAGTAAACGAGTGACTGTCTTTGGAGCAATTCCGCCGAGAAGTAAATCTCGTTTCATTCCGTCTAGGTTTAGTTCAGACATGGAATTCTCCTCAGTATTGAATTGATTCCCTCACTAACACGAGACCACTCGCTCTCAAGAGCAAGTAGTCGTTTTTTCCCCTTGGCGGTTGTTCGATAGTAAACGCGCGTTCTCGCGCCCACTTGCTGCTCGGTCGCGGCCAAATAACTGCGATTCTCCAAACTGTGCAAAGTTGGGTAGACCACCCCCTCTGCCAGTGCGATCGCTTCGTTAGAAGTGAGCCTGATGGTGCGCACAAGCTCATACCCATACATCTCTTGTCGATCTAGCAGCCGCAAAACTAGTAGTTCTGGGACGCCAGACATAAATGCTGCATTAGTCTTAGCCATGATTAAACGCCTATACCTATAACAGATAGGTAAATGTACCTATTTATTATAGGTAGTGCAACTTCTAGTCTAAGGAATAATTAGTAAGATAAAAATTTTAGGCGCGACAGATCAACTCGTTACTAAACCGTCACTAAGAGCACACCGAATGAGTAAATCGCAAACAATAGCGACCATAGCTTGAAGTGCGTGGGGATGCTGATCACCAATACCATTAACAACATTCCAATTGCAGGCACTGCGATGGAGGGCAATACTTCATTGTTATACATCACGATGTTGACATAGGGGCCCACTAGGAAATACAGCAGCATCGATAGCGCGGAAAGGCGCCCCAGTTGCTGGCTCTCCTTGAGCATATCCACTTTCCCGTCTTCGGGAACCGTCAAGGACATCTCCGCCGCGCCGTAGATGCAAGAGGAGCCGAACACTAGAATGATGAAATCTAGAAAGGACCATTCCTCGATCGACCGCAGTCCCCACCCCACCCACCAAAGCTGCAGGATATAGAGCATGATGCTGCCCGACCAAATCGCAGAGGACCAATGAAAAACGAGCCGATCGTGGGCGCGAGTAAGCATCGCCGCATTGTGCAGCAGGCGCGTTATAGCTAGGCCTAGAATGATCGAGACGGCGATGAAGATGTATTCGTGCTGAGTCATGTTATTTTTTTAATAGAGCCGTTAGTGCGATTAGGGTTGTGACGAGTTCATATCCGAATGCGCCATAGCTATAAACACTAACAGGATCGGGTGCCGCAAGTAAGGATAAAAGGCGCGCGAATGTTAGGGCGCCAATGGCGAGAACGAGAAGCATCAAACCCGGACGGTAGAACTCTGGTTTGAACAAGGCCAGAGCACAGAACAGTCCGATCCCCGTTTGCAGCCCGCCGTACATTGCCCCAACTTCCGCAAACGCATCCCCGTTGCTCATCTGCAGCCCAGCAAAACCCGCAGGAATTGCAGGAGACACTAGGCTGAGTAGGCCATAGCCAATAAATGCCAGAGCGGATATTCCCAGTACGGCTTTACCTAGCATCATCGCGATCATCCTTCTAAAAATTGATTCGTTGCTGTCTTGTAATACTTAAACGAACACTGGGCTGGGCTAGATCAAGTTAAGCGCTAAGCTAGAACAAGATAGCGTTGCTTCCCAGTTTTCCCAGTAATGGGAAGCCACGTGGCGAGTTGACGTGCCGGAATCGGGAAATCCGCCAAGTCTAACTCTGTGAAAACCAAGATAATACTTGTATTACAAGTAGATAGGCATGTGGCATGAAAGCTGCTATTTGTAATGCATGGACATCGTAAAAACCACAGAACAGAAGAGTATCTACCGGCGCTACTGGTGGCTACCCGTACTCATACTCGTGTTCGTCGCCACTGGGTCGCTCGCTAGCAAGTATCGTAATGTTAGTTACATAGCCTCTCGAGATAGCCTACTCATCGGTGAAGTGATCGCAGGGGACCTCTCCGTATCCGTGCGCGGCTATGGGCAACTGGTATCGCGAGACGTCTATTGGATAGGGGCGCAGACCCAGGGCAGGGTAAGCAGGATACTCGCTAAGCCAGGAGACCATGTAGCCGAGGGTGATGTTCTAGTAGAGCTCGTTAATCCCCAGTTGCTGCAAGACTTGAAGGATGCCGAGCTGGAATACGCCGCCCATAGGGCCGATGTGCGCGCCAATCAGGTCGAGCGTAAGACGCAGTCTCTAGACCTGGAGACCGAGGCAGCAACCGCCGAGATCGACTATCAGACTTTGAAGATGAACCTAGATGCCAAGACGGAGTTAATGTCGAAGGGCTTACAGATAATCTCCCGCTTGGATTACGAGAGCACACAGCTATCGGTTCAGAAACTAAAGCAGCGTTGGGATATGCAATTGCAGCGAGTAAGCCAGAGCAAGGAGTCGCTTAAGGCGAATTCGGAGGCAGACGAAACTAGGCTTTCCCGAACGGAGAACGAGCTGCAGAAAGTGCGCGACCAAGTAGAAAACCTGCAGGTAAGAGCTAGTGTGGAAGGAATCATCCAGGATATGAAGCTAGAGTTAGGGCAGCAGCTATCTCAAGGCGAGAATATTACCCGCATAGCCAGCCCTGATCAGTTAGTGGCGGAGGTAAAGATTCAGGAGCTACAGGTCAATGACATTCAACTTGGAATGCCCGCCAAGGTCGATACGCGCAGCAGCGAAATCTTGGGCATCGTCTCTCGCATCGACCCTGCAGTGATCGATGGCTCCGTATTAGTAGAGATCGAGCTGCAGGGAGCATTGCCGCAGGAGGTGAGGCCAGACCTAAATATCGAGGCAAGCATTAGTGTCACCAATGTCCCCGATACTCTCTCTGTACGCAGGCCAGTGTTCGCACGCCCAAATTCCGAAGCAAGCGTCTATCGACTAAATGCTGATGGCGACATCGCCCAAAGAGTCAGCATTCGCTATGGCGAGGCGTCGAGCGTTTCTGTAGAGATTCTAGAGGGACTGCGTGCCGGCGACCGCATTATCGTGTCGGACCCCAATGCATTTAATACTCACGAAAGAATATTTATCCGCTAAGGACGAGCCTATGACAGCACCATGTCTCATTGAATTGAAAGCTATCCGTAAAGTGTATTCTATCGAAACGCTAGAGACACATGCTTTGCAGAATATTAACTTGCAGATCCGCAAGGGCGAGTTCATTTCTATCACCGGTGCATCAGGATGCGGAAAATCTACATTACTGTCGATTATCGGCTTACTAGATGTGGCGACTTCTGGTGAATATCTATTGGCGGGACAAGATGCATCGAGCCTCGGGCGAGATGAGCGAGCTCGTCTACGCAATAAAGAGATCGGCTTCGTATTCCAGTCCTTCAACTTGATCAGCGATCTAACGGTCTTTGAGAACATAGAACTACCGCTGACCTATCGCAGCGATCTCTCAGACAAAGACATTAAGAGAATCGTGCTGGAGTCGCTCGAAACAGTCGACATGGTATCTCGAAAGGATCACTTCCCATCGCAACTCTCGGGCGGTCAGCAGCAGCGTGTCGCAGTAGCGCGGGCCATTGGAGGAAGTCCTTCCCTGATTCTAGCGGATGAGCCCTGCGGCAATCTCGACTCTAAGAATGCCGAGTCCGTGATGTGCTTGCTAGAGAGGTTGCACGAACAAGGCGCAACGATCTGTATGGTGACCCATGACCCGGTCTCGGCGCGAAGAGCCGATCGCTATATTGAGCTTTTCGATGGCCAAGTCGTATCTGACGAGGATAGTAGCGCGAGTGAGAAGACGCTGGCGGCGACAAGCTAGTAATCCGCGTTCGTTCCTAAAAATTCATTGCCAGGGATCTGTCATGCTGCTCTCAGTCTCCGATATAAAGTATACCTTTCGACAACTTACCAAGAGCCCCGGCTTCGCGCTGCTATCCATTATAGTCCTCGCAGGCGGATTAGGCATAAGTCTGTTTACCTTATCCTTCATCAATACTATGGGCTTTAAAGATGTCGATCTACCCAATGGCGATCGCATCGTAGAGATCTGCGCCGAAGCCGAGTTTGGGAATTGTTTTCCTTTGAAAGCATTTGAATTCGCTGCGATCAGAGATGATATTGAGACCCTCGAGAATGTGGGTGTTTACAACATGAAGTACGGGGTATTCGTGCAATCCGACGAGGTGTTCCATGCGGCCATGGTGGCGCAAACTGAACACAATATGTTTCGCTTTACGCAGAGTGGTCCCATCCTAGGAAGAGTGTTACAGGAATCTGATCAAGACCCTCGGGCCATGCCAGTGGCGGTGTTAGCGTATGACTTCTGGGCACTCGCATTCGACAGCGATCCCGAGGTAATCGACAGCTATATAGATCTTGCAGGCACAGCTACTCGCGTAGTAGGGATTATGGCGCAAGGTTTTACCTTTCCCCGTTGGACCGATATATGGGTGCCTGCCGGACAGGGGTTAATTAACCCGGTCGTAAACGATATGACACTGGTCTCACCTTTTGCGTATCGTAAAGAGGGTGTGTCGAATGCTCAGGCGAGCCAAGAAATATCCAATTTGATCAGCCGTATTCGTCAGTTATACCCCTATGTCGAAGATGACCGCGATACGCCAAACCAACGCATGATCAATCAGAGTGATTCAGGTTTTGTGACGAGTTTGCCGATGAAGAATATGCATGGCCTTGGTAACAAGCTGGCGTTCTCGGTGTTGGCCATTTTATCCTTCATGCTGTTCCTATTAGCTTGCATTAACGTCGGCACATTATTGCTGGCACGCACTAATGAGAAGTTGAAAGATGTCTCTATAAGGGTGGCACTTGGCGCGCCACGATTGAGATTGATGATGCAGACCATGGGCGAGAGTATTGTGATCGCCATAGTAGGTACTGGCTTGGCGCTAATGTTCACTGGCCTGTGCCTTGAGGCGCTCAATATCTTTCTGTTGGCGCTACTTACGGAAGACGGCTTAGAGTTCTGGATGAACTTTGGTGTAGATGGTTTCACCTTACTGTTGGCAACTGTATTCGCCGTATTCACTGTTGCCGTTACCAGTGCGCTGCCTTCCTGGAGGCTGATCAATGGTAATTTTAACTCTGTGATGCAAGACGGCACACGTGGGGCGATTGGGCTTAAAACTAGCCGTTTTAGTAAGTCACTAGTTGTTGTTGCTGTCTCGTTGATCTCGATTCTGCTTTATACCTTTATCATGATTGGGGTCGGATTATGGTCGATGGGGAACACCTTTAGGTTAGTGGAGCCCAATGGAATATACAGTTCCGAGGTCGATACGAATGAGCAGTACGCAAACGCCGAAGAGCGTTTGCAGTTTTTTCAAACACTAGAGGCAAGGTTGGAGCAGCATCCAGATACGAGTGATGTTTTGCTCGCTGGTGTGGTGGGCCGCCAGACGCTTGAGCTGGATGGGGTGAGCTACCTCAGTGAACAAGACAAGCCCACGTCGCTTGTGCAGATTATCTCGGGCGATATCGGTTTTCTCGGTGCCAGTCTGCTCGAAGGGCGGCTACTGGGGGATCGCGATAGCGTTAACAGCGTGCCAGCCGCAATGGTGAGCCGCTCCTTGGCGACTAGGCTCTGGCCGGGGGAGTCTCCGATTGGCAGAAATCTGCGTATCGGCATCCCCGATCAGCGCGGGCAGTCTCAGTCGTTCACGGTTATGGGGATGGTGAGTGATTCCCCTATCGATGGTGACAATATGTTCAAGCAAGAGTACGACATGGTCTACCTGCCTCTAGGGCAGATGGACTCCAAATATATCTCTGCCATTATTCGCAGCCCTATTGCGGAGCAGGCCGCGATCAAGGTTCTGGGCGATACTCTACTCGAGCTTAATTCGGGTCTCGAATTCAATATTGTAAGTTGGGTGCGCAGCCGACAGGAAACAAGTTTCGTGCTACTAACCGCAGTGTCGGTGTTCTTTGCGATCGGGATGTTCGCGTTTCTTGTGTCCATTGCCGGCGTATTTGGGCTCACTAAAAATTCCATCGCCTTGCGTACGCAGGAGATTGGTACTCGCCGAGCACTAGGTGCCACCGACAGCATGGTAAGCCGCTCATTTACCCTGCAGGGTGCTAAGCAGGCGCTACTTGGCATTGCAATCGCTGGGCTAATCTGTACGCCGGCCTCATTCTTGATTGCTAGCGCTGCGGGGCCAGAGTACATACTGCCTGGCTTGTCGTCGGTGCTGTTAGCTTTGCTGTTACTACTTCTTTGTGTGCTTCTAGCAATCTACTTGCCCATCAAGGCTTTGCTACGCAAAGAGCCAAGTGATCTTTTACGCCATCAATAGTGCAAAGGACATGTGATCGAATGCCCTTGAGACCTGAGTCGAATTCGCCCACTATAGTTAATCGCGCGATGCTTGCACCGAGTAAAAGGATGTTATGAAAGAACCAATACTAGTCGCTGACGACAATCCCGATGTTGTCTCTGCACTACGCTATCTGCTGCAGACCGAAGGCTTCGAGGTGACTACTGCAGGCTCTCCTCAAGAGGCTATCGACGCCATCAGTAAGCTGCGTTTTACCGCAGTGCTGATCGATCTTAATTACAGCAAAGATACTACCTCCGGCAACGAAGGCCTAGAGCTGATCGAACTGATACATGCAACAGATCCCAGTTTGTCCATTATCGCCATGACTGCCTGGGGCAGCATAGAGACCGCGGTTAAGGCGATGCAGGCAGGCGCCAGCGACTTCCTGCAGAAACCCTGGGAAAACGAACGCCTGGTCTCTATATTAAAAAACCAAGTGCGCCTCGTTAGGGCAGAGCGAAAGACCAGTAAGTTGACAGAGGAGAACAAAATACTGCGTGGCGAGTTGACGTTAGCAGGGGACGACGTTTTCTGTCGCTCAGCCGCTATGCAAGAGACGATGCGAAAAATTGATCAGGTCGCATACACTAGTGCCAGCATACTATTGACCGGAGAGAACGGGACAGGCAAAAGTTTTTTGGTCAACCGTATTCATCAATTGTCCGAGCGTTGCGATAAACCTCTCATCAAGGTCAATATGGGGGCGATTACTGAAACTCTTTTCGAGAGTGAGATGTTCGGGCATATCAAGGGCGCATTCACCGATGCGCGAGAGTCTCGAATAGGGCGTTTCGAGTTGGCAGATGGTGGCACCCTGTTCCTCGACGAGATTGCCAACACACCGCATTCGCAGCAGGCGAAACTGTTGCGTGTATTGGAAGACTATCATTTCGAGAAGGTCGGGTCTTCGCAGACTCAAGTTGCGGACTGTCGTCTGATCTGCGCAACTAATTGCGATCTAGAGACTGCAGTTTCTGAAGGGGTCTTTCGAAAAGATCTATATTATCGCATCAATACCGTCGTTATCGAAATACCACCCCTGCGCAGTCGCCAAGAAGACATCCTGCCATTCGCAGAGTTTCTGCTAGATGCATTGAAACGGAAATACAATAAACCGAACCTGCACTTTAGTGTAGAGGCGCAGCAAACATTGCACAGCTATAGTTGGCCTGGCAATGTTAGAGAGTTAACCCACGTAGTCGAGCGCGCCGCGATTCTAGCACGAGACGTGATAGACGCACCGATCTTAGGCCTAAGCCCGAGCGCTGTTGTGCAGAGCAATGATTCTGTTCAAGATTGGCAAGGCCTTACGTTAGAACAAATAGAGAAACAAGTCATAGAGTGCCGCCTCGCGCAGAATCAGGGCAATAGTCTGCGAGCGGCACAGACGCTGGGCTTATCTAAGAGTGCTTTCTATCGTCACGTAAAAAAGCATGGACTGAACTGAACCCAGCGTTGGGGAGAAACCATTGTCTCAAGAAAAAAAGCGCAGCGGTGATGGGGCGGGTTTCGGTACCAGGGGGATACATGGCTCCATCGAACGTCAGCTCACTCTACTCACCTTGCTCGCTAATTTGCTTCCATCGATTCTGGTGGTTTTTCTACTTCTCTATTTTCAAGTTTCGACCTACTTAATCGGGATTGTGGCCTTCCTACTGCTATTCCTCACTCTATACTGCGTGTCAAACGTATGGAGGCAGTCGCAATATCAATTTCGTAGTCTGCATAATCTGCTAGAGGCGATTGTACAGGGGGACTATTCATTCAGAGGTTCGCGCCGGTTCGGTGACAGTGCGTTCGGTGCATTGATCTCAACCATCAATGACCTCGCCAATACCTTGTACAAGCAACGATTGAAGTCTGAAGAAAGCCAGCTGTTAGTAAAAAAAGTGGTCGACCAAATAGACGTGGCCATCATCGCTTGGGATCAACGCCAGATAATACAGCTTATTAATCCCGCCGCAAGGCGACTATTAAACTTTCCAGAAGGCCAGTTAGGGAAGCAACTGCTGCCCCCATTTCTTGATTTCGCCAATGAGCTGAAGATTGGCGAAACACAAGTAAGAGATCTGCAGTTCCTAGAAGTGCGAGGTCGCTATAGGCTGCACCTTGAGCGCTTCATAACTGATGGCGATACACACAATCTGTTGTTCCTTACTAACCTTTCGTCGATCCTTCGTTTGGAGGAGAGGCGTGCGTGGCGCAATCTCGTAAGGGTGTTGAGCCATGAGATAAATAATTCACTGTCGCCACTGAAGTCTTTTAGCGCAACGCTGAACACGCAAATCCAAAAACGAGAGTCCGATGAGGACCTGAAGAGTGAGCTAACTGAGGGAATGAATATTATCGGCCATCGGGCAGACTCACTAGCCAAGTTTGTGCAACGTTACTATGAGATCGCGAAACTGCCAGAGCCAGATCGTAAGGCTACGAATTTCCAACAATGCCTTGCTGGATTGAGCAAATTGTTTCCGGACAATAAGATAAGCTTTGAAGGCAAGCCCGTGATCTTATCAATCGACCAAGCACAGATAGAGCAGGTCATCATCAACCTAGTAAAGAATGCGGTAGAAGCCGCCGAGAGTAGCAGCTTAGTCGAAGTGCATTGGGAGGCGCAGGGCTCTGCTCTAATGGTGAGGGTTGTGGACAATGGCTCCGGCATCCAGAATATTGAGAATCTTTTCACGCCATTCTATACAACTAAGGCGAGCGGCTCCGGCATTGGGTTGGTTCTATGTCAGCAGATCGTTGAAGCCCACGATGGCTACTTAAGCCTTGCCAATCGTCAAGACGGGCAAGGCTGTGTCGCAACCATCAGGCTTCCTCTGACTATTTAGTTCTGCTAGGCATCCTAGAAATTTCCTCGTACTTTAAACGCGAAGCGCCTACCGGTGGTAGAGCAGCCATATTCGTATTCCTTGGCTATTCCATTGAGAATATTGCCATCGTAGCGAACCCGTTTAGGGCAGGTCTCATGGTCGGTCATGTTAATCGCCTCGAAGCGATAGGTTAGACCTGCGAACCCAACCTTCTCGACGTAGAGCGTGAGGTCGTGGGGAAGTGCGAGATTATATCGGTTGTCTACGTCGTAGAGGATGCGACCGCCTTGCCAGCGGCCAACGTAGGTCAACCCATAGTTAAGTTGGTACTCGGGAAGATCGTGTCGGTAACTGACACGATAATTGCC
>TARA_R110001592_G_scaffold6509_1_pt1 | contig 13553 bp, 11 predicted proteins | sample TARA_R110001592 | Tara Oceans TARA_R110001592 (sample SAMEA4398387) | marine metagenome | biome: Polar Biome; feature: [SRF] surface water layer (ENVO:00010504); material: water (ENVO:00002006), including particulate matter (ENVO:01000060) such as... | depth 5 m
AAGCGTCAATCAAGCACATTTACGCCTCTTCGGAAGTGGGCGCGGCCATTATTGTTTCGGATGGTAAAGCGGGGTTTGATGAGGCGCTTCTGGACGCGGCTGAGGACAAACCCGTCTTGATCCGGATTGTGGACGGTAGACTCCATGTCAGATCACGCTATGGCAACACGGGGTCGCGCGGTGAATGGATTGATACGGGCGATCTGGTTGAGCGACACGGTGGCAGAGTCGTTTTCTGTGGCCGTGCGGACAACCAGATGATCAATGTCGGCGGGCAGAAAGCCTATCCTGCCCTGATTGAGGCGCGTCTTCTGCTGCATCCCAATGTTGCCTGGGCTCAGGTGGTTGCAAAACGTGCGCCTATGATGGGCTATCTGCCCATGGCACACGTGGTTCTTCATTCCGCCAGCGATCCCTTGGATGCCGAGCAGCAGTTGACGGCATTCTGCGAGGGTGCGCTACCAGAATATGCTGTGCCGCGGATTTGGAATTTCCTCGAAGCCATTCCCACTCGCGCGAGCCTTAAAAGTTAGGACATCGAATATGCATACGAAGCATCAAGGCATCATTATTTCAGGTGGCTCCCGGGGTCTTGGGCTCCACTTGGTTGAATCTTTTCTGCAGCAGGGTAATAGCGTGGCGACTTTTGCGCGCTCCAGAACGAAAGAGATGGATGCTCTTGAGTCCGAATACGCTGAGCGTTTTTATTTCGAACAGCTGGACGCGACAGACGGGAACGGTGTTACGCGTTTTTTCGCGACCGTTGCGGCCAAGTTCGATCGAATTGACAGTGTGGTCAATAATGCTGCCATTGGACAAGATCAGTTGCTGATGCACACGGATCTGGACACCATCCGGGGCATTGTTGATATCAATATCGTTGGGCCCACTATTCTGACCCGCGCTGCGGTTAAATATATGATGCTCCATGGTGGCGGTAATATATGTAATATTTCGTCTATTTGCGGCTCCAGGGGGTATGCAGGTCTGACTGTTTACGCGGGGTCAAAAGGCTATCTGGATGCCATGACGCGATCGCTGGCCAGGGAAGTCGGAGAGGCCGGTATTTTTGTTAATTGCGTAGCACCCGGCTTTTTTGAATCGGAGATGTCGTCGGTTCTCAGGCCAGAACAGTTGTCCACGATCAAACGCCGAACGCCTTCTGGCGCACTCTCTAACGACGAGAATATTTTCAAGGTGGTTGATTTGGTGCTGTCTGGAACAACGAACATGCAAGGTCAAGTGGTCTTTGTTGATGGCGGTATTACAAGCTGAACAGTCAATCGCGTGGGGAAGCATCGAGAGAGGCGCGTTGTCGCCTGTTCGAGCCTACGACGGTTTAGGTGACTGCTTTTCATTTATTGCCTTAGCACCGGATCACGGGTGCTTTGCCATGGATCTGGAAGCGAAGGGGCTGCCCGCGTCTGACGCGATTGAGGCAGCCCTGGGAATCGACGGCCTGGGTCACTGGGTTGAGATAGAGGTCATTGCTAAGCTCGCGAACGTTCCGGCTCACCTTGTTTTTAAGTGCCATATGAAAGGTGAAATGGCGCAAATGAAACGCGACTTGGGTATCGATATTGTGCGCTGCGATACGGCATCCTATTGGATTGCTGTTGGTCGCTGCGACAGGCCGGACGGATCTTCCCTTATACTCAATTCATTCCCAACGTAAAAGGTCGACTGTGCATAACACCATCCTCGTTACCGGTGGCGCCGGTTATATAGGCACCCATACCTGCATCAAGCTGCTTGATGCGGGCTACCAGATTGTGGTGCTGGATAATTTCAGCAACTCCTCGCCTGAGGCGTTGCGGCGGGTAGAGACTATTTCTGGGCAGGCGGTGGTGTACGTTGAGGGTGATATCAACGATGCGTCTTTGCTGGATCGAGTGTTTGCCAGCCATACCATTGATGCGGTGATTCACTTTGCCGGGCTCAAGGCGGTGGGTGAGTCGGTGGCGCAGCCCATGCGGTACTACCGCAACAATGTCAGCGGTACGGTCGTGTTGTGCGAGGCGATGCAGCGCGCGGGGGTGAAGAGTATCGTATTCAGCTCCTCGGCGACGGTGTATGGCGATCCGGCGAGCCTGCCCATACGCGAAGACTTCCCCACCAGTGCGACCAATCCATACGGCCGCTCCAAGTTGATGATCGAAGAAATGCTTGGCGATCTGCACGTGGCTGATCCAGATTGGAATATCGCCTTGCTACGTTACTTCAACCCGGTAGGTGCGCATCCCAGTGGCCTGATTGGTGAAGACCCCTCCGACATCCCTAACAACCTGATGCCTTATATTGCTCAGGTAGCGGTGGGTCGGCGTGAGCAGTTGAGCGTCTTCGGTGGTGACTATTCGACGCCGGACGGTACGGGCGTGCGGGATTACATTCACGTGCAGGATCTGGCCGACGGCCACCTGCAGGCTCTGCGCTGGCTGGAGCCCAAGCCGGGGATCAAGGCCTTTAACCTGGGTACGGGGATCGGTTATTCGGTACTGGATATGCTCAAGGCGTTTGAGAAGGCCTGCGGCAAGTCGCTGGGTTACCAGATTGTAGATCGACGGCCGGGCGACGTGGCGAGCTGCTACGCTGATCCTGCGCTGGCTGCGGACGAACTGGGTTGGTCCGCACGCCTTGATCTCGAGGCCATGTGCGCCGATGCCTGGCGTTGGCAGTCAAATAATCCAAATGGATATCAAGACGAATAGAATTATCCGTCCGTCGCATTGTCATACTCTGCAGCAGTCAAATTAGTGCTATTGCCAGCATCGGTCGGCTATAGTGGCATTTTAGTGGCTTTGGTTTATCAGGAGAACTATGTGCTCAAGGAAAGATTGATCGGGTTGAGTTACGGTCAGAAGAGAACAATTCAGATAATTGCCGATGTGGTGTTGCTCTCAGTGGCGATGTGGGCAGCTCTTTTTCTGCGGTTGAGCGGAGAGGGCTGGGTAGGGCCGACGGGCGGTCAGATCTGGTTGTTCCTGCTGGCGCCGGTGATTGCCATCCCTGTTTACATCAAGATGGGCATGTACCGGGCGGTGATGCGGCACTTTGGCAACGATGCCTTGCTGTGTATTTTCAAAGCAGTGACGATCGGTTTTCTTGGCTTTACTCTGGTTTTGCTGATTCTGCGCGATGCGGGGCTCGAGGCTGAGTTTCCACGGTCCGTGTTTTTCTCCTGCTGGTCCATGAGTCTGCTGCTTATTGGTGGATTGCGCCTGTTGGCGCGTCAGTATTTTCTGGGTGATTGGTGGATTAGCGGTTTACCCAAGGCCGAAGCCGAAGAGCATCTGGGCGGCAAGCCGGTAGCAATTTATGGTGCAGGGGAGGCGGGCAATCAGTTGCTGGCTTCATTGCGGGTAGGGCGTCTGTATCGACCGATGGCCTTTGTGGATGATGATCCGACCCTGGTGGGTCGCAGCATTGCCGGCCTGCACGTGTACGCCTCCGGTGAAGTCGGCAAGATGCTAGGCAATACGGGGGTGAAGGAGTTGTTCATGGCGATCCCGTCGGCCACCCGTGCGCGGCGTCAGGAAGTGCTCGCCAGTCTGCAGCGGTTTCCCCTGCACGTGCGAACTATCCCCGGGATCATGGATCTGGCCAGCGGCAAGGTGAAGGTCGATGATCTGCAGGAAGTGGATATTGCCGACCTGCTGGGTCGCGATTCGGTGCCGCCGGATCAATCGCTTTTTCAAGCCTGTATTCGTGATAAATCCGTGATGGTAACCGGTGCGGGTGGATCGATTGGAAGCGAGCTCTGCCGTCAGATTGTGCTGTCTGCGCCTAAAACGCTCGTGCTCTTTGAACACAGCGAGTTTGCGTTGTACGAGATTCATTCCGAGCTGATTGGCTACATTCGCTCGCGTAAATTGGATGTCGTGTTGATTCCGATCCTCGGTTCAATCCGCAATTACCGTCGCCTGCAGGATGTGATGGGTGCGTGGGAGATCAATACGGTATATCACGCTGCGGCCTACAAGCATGTGCCGATGGTTGAGCACAACGTGGCTGAAGGCATCATGAACAACGTGTTTGGCACGCTGAATACGGCCCAGGCTGCGATCAAGTGCCGGGTTGAGAACTTTGTGCTGATTTCCACCGACAAGGCCGTGCGTCCGACTAATGTGATGGGCTCGACCAAGCGCATGGCTGAACTGGTGCTGCAAGGGCTGAGTGCCGAGCAGGCGCCACGTTTGTGGGGCCAGGACAGTCAGATCAACCATGTCAACCGCACGCGTTTCACCATGGTGCGCTTTGGTAATGTGCTGGGTTCGTCGGGCTCGGTGATACCGCTGTTTCGTGAGCAGATTCGCCGTGGTGGTCCGATTACCGTCACGCATCCGGACATCACCCGCTATTTCATGACCATCCCTGAAGCGGCGCAGTTGGTGATACAGGCCGGCTCGATGGGGCAGGGTGGCGATGTATTCGTCCTCGACATGGGCGAACCGGTCACCATCGTCGACCTGGCGCGCAAGATGATTATGCTCTCGGGTCTGACGGTACGTGACGAAGTGACCATCAACGGTGACATAGGCATTACTTTCTCTGGCTTGCGACCCGGCGAGAAGCTCTACGAAGAGCTTCTGATCGGCGACAACCCTGAGACCACCAGCCACGAAAAGATCCACCGCGCCAACGAAGACCTGGTGCCCTGGAACGAGCTGCTGCCGGTACTGGACGTCCTGCGCCAGGCCATCCGGGACGATGATTACGATACCGTCCGCAGGATTCTGCTGGAGGTGGTACAGGGTTATAAACCGGCGAATGGGATTGTTGATCTGCTGTATGAGCAGAATGGATTGGCAAACACGTAAAGTGCCGTAGGAAGTTAAAAACCGGAGCCATGTGCTCCGGTTTTTTATGGGCGTTTTTTGGGCTAGGGGCGCCCGCTACACAATATGCTGCAACCCGTCGCACTCAACCATTGGGTCATCGCAGTTAACGACAATATCTGACCGGGCGATCACATAGCTTCTGCCCGTTATCGTATTCTCGACCATCTGATGCGTTCCGCAAGTATGCTTCCCAGAAGTATGCTTCCCAGTCATTTCACCAATGAATCCGGTATCGCGCAGAGACACGGTTTCCAGCTTGTCGCCGATGCCAATCTTGCCCTCGTAATGCATTAACGCCAGGCGCGCAGAGGTACCAGTGCCCGTAGGGCTGCGGCAGATGACGCCGGGGTGTACGTAGGTAGTCGAACGTGATCGGTAGAAGCCCTCGGCTATCTGCTCAACCGGCCCCATAAAGTGCAAAAATGGCAAGGGGCCGACGTCTCCGAGGGTGTGGTGCGAGAATCCGCGTTCAGCCTGCAGTGCTTCGACGATGGCGAAGGCGCAGTCGTTCAGGGCCCGTTCCTCTTCGCGGGTCAAAGCAAACCCAAGCTCGGTGGCGTCGACCAGCGCGTAAAATCCGCCGCTGTAGGCCACGCTGTAGTTCACCCGGCCGATCGACGGGACATCAATGCTGGCGCTATGGGTATGAATATAGCTGGGTAAGCCTTCGCAGGTGACAGCCTCGACAACGCCATCGGTAATCTGGGCAGTGATATTCACCAGTCCGGCTGGGGATTCGAGGATGAAGCGCTGCACCCCTTCCTGTTTGGGGATCAGGCCGCTTTCCAGCAGGGCGGTGGCGGTGCAGAGGGTGTTGGAGCCGGAGTAGATCGGGTAGCCCATGACCTCCATGATGATATAGCCCATCAGCGCGTCCGGATGGCTGGCAGGTACGATCAGATCGACGGACATTTCCGGGATGCCATAGGGCTCAGTCAATAGCAGTGTGCGCAATCCATCGGCTTCGTCCCGTAGGTAATGCATTTGCTCGCGCACATTGGCGCCGGGCAGGGCGCGGATGCCACCGATGACAATCCGGCTGACATCGCCACCGGCGTGGGTATCGATCAGCTGGATACTGAGCTCGCGTTTCATGTGAGTTCCTGCAGGGCATAGGGGGCGCCATGCTGCTGCCACTGGCTGTCTGGAACGACAACAATCTTGCCCAGGTAGTGGCTGTCGCGATTGATGAAGTATTCCTCGGCGCGGTGCAGTTCCGATAGCTTGAACGCGGCATGGAGCACGGGTTTGAGCTGGCCGCTGCGGATCCAGGTAATCAGTTGATCCGCTTCTTCGCGGGTACCGTGGGAGACGCCGAAGATCTGTACCTGGTAGAGGTAAATGCGCGTCCACATGATCTCGCTGACATTGCCACCACTGGCACCGGCGATGCTGAGCCGGGGGTAGGTGGTGCGGCGCTTCATGTCAAAAATCATGCTGTCGATGAACTGATCGGTCATCCCGCCGCCAATCAAATCCATCACCGCATCGAAGGGCGCGCCACCGGTCAGAACGCGCACCTGGTCGGCGAAGCCATCCATGTCGTCGCGGTAGAGCACGGCTTCGGCGCCAAGCTCGAGCAGGGCCTTGGCTTTTTCCTGCCGACTGAGGGCGTAGGGAATTGCGCCGATAATCCGGCATAACTGAATCAGCGCCGTCCCCACGCCGCCGCTGGCACCGGTTACCAATACCCGCTCGCCCGCCTGGATGCGGGCAGTGGTGAGCATGTGTAGAGCGGTCTGGTAGGAGCACATGCCCATCGCCGCGAGCTCGGCATCGCCCAGGTCGGGATTGTCGATGTGATGAAACTGCTCGGACGGCAGCGCAACATACTCCGCGTAACCGCCGTCAGCGCCATGACCGTAGTAGTCAGGCCTGAGGTTGATGTCGCGGCGGGTGTCTGCGTAAAGATTGAAATCGAGCAAGCCGCGCTCGCCGATGCGGGCGGCATCTACGCCCGCTCCCACGGCGACGATATGGCCGGCAATGTCCGCACCCTGAATACGCGGAAAGGTCAGTGTGGCCTCACCGCCAATCGCAAAGGAGGTGGTATCGGCCTTCCCCTTCGTAGGGTAAAGCCCCTCGCGTGCCTTGCGATCGGTGTTGTTCTTCGCCGTTGCAGTGATGCGCACCAGTACTTCGCCTTGAGCGGGCGACGGGGTAGGCACATCCTGCCGGTAAACCAGCTTGTTGACGCCGCCATGACCGGTCAATAACACCGCTGCCATGGTACTGGGGACACTTCCGGGTGTGTTGCCGGAGCTACTTTTCACCGATTCCTGCGCCATCGTCGGGCTCCTGACATTGGCTGAACGTATGGAGACCTTAACAAAGATCGAGCTTGGGATCAGGGCGGATCGTCATCCCCACGAACGCGGGGATCCATTGTGGGCTTGAGAGAGCGGGCTTGAGCCTTTTGTTTGCGGGTGTGGGGCGGGCGCGGCAATCTGGTGCATGAAACCGCCCACTGCTCCGATGCTGTGCAGGGTGGCGCCGGACTGTCTGATCGATATACATGCTGAACAGCATGTAAAACAGCGACCTATGCAAAGTCGCATCCTTATGGCATGCCGTTTGCTACTGCTTGGTTAGTCAATTTACCGAGCTGGAGCACGTTGTATGCAACTGGATCTGTACAAGACATTGTGGGGCCATGAGGGCACGGTTGAGCAGGGCGCGCTGTTGGCAGTCGACGCTGGCTTTACCGGGATAGAGGCCCCGGCCCCGGCTGATGAGGCCGATCGGGAGCAGATGGCGGCAGTGTTCGCCGACCATGGTCTGAGTTACATAGCCGAGATATGCACGACGGGCAGTTATGTGCCTGATCGTCATGCCACGCCCGATGAGCACCTGGCCTCGCTTGAGACAAAGATCAAACGCAGCCTGATGTTGAACCCGCGCTTTTGCAATGTGATGGGCGGCTGTGATGCGTGGCCTCTGGACGTGCAAGTCGACTTCTTCCGGCGCGCGCAGGACATGGCTGAGCGTTATGGCGTGCTGTGCAGCTTCGAGACGCATCGCAGTCGCTCCTTCTTCAACCCCTGGATTACCCGTGATGTTTTGCGCGCGTTGCCCGATCTGCTCATTACCTGTGATTTCAGCCACTGGGTGGTGGTCTGTGAGCGGCAGATGGACAGCGAGTGGGAGACCATTCTGGAGGTGGCGGAGAAAGCCCATCACGTGCATAGCCGAGTTGGCTACGACCAGGGCCCACAGGTGCCTCACCCTGCTGCGCCAGAATATGCCGAGGCACTGGCCTCGCACGAGCGTAGCTGGCAGGCGATCTGGGCCAGCCAGGTGCGTCGTGGTTATACCGCCAGCAGCATGACCCCGGAATTTGGCCCCGACGGCTATCTGCACACACAACCTTTCACCGGCATGCCCGTTGCTGACCTCTGGCAGATGAATCGCTGGGTTGGGTTGCGCGAGCGTGATCAGTTCGGGCTCTGGCAGGCCGCTCAACAAGAGCGGGTTGCTGGTTAGCAGCACCTGAGGGTGTGCAGGTCATTACAGGAGGCATGAGCAATGCAGATTTATAAAAACATCTGGCGCGACGAGGGCATGTTGCCCAATACCCTGGCTATCGGATACGTACTGCTGACTTACTTTGGCGGCTGGGCGCTGTTATGTGTGGGTACCTGGTGGAGTCTGGCGCTGGGCGTGCTCGCCGTGGCCCATGGTATGACGATTGCGGCGTACCTGTTGCACGACTGTGGGCACAACGCGTTGTGCAAGAAGGTTGAACATAACACCCGGATTGGACGCTGGATGAATGTGATCACCGGTTCCCACTACGGCACCTATGAAGACATGCGCTACAAGCATATGCGCCATCACGTTGATAACTGCGAGCCGGTAGCCTTCGATTATCGCGCCTGGTTGCTCGAACGGCCGGCTCTGCACAAGGTCGTTCGCGGTCTGGAGTGGTGTTATATCCCTGGGGTGGAGCTGATCATGCACGGCATGCTGATCGCCGCGCCTTTTGTTTATGAAAGCAAAAAGGCCCAGCGTGGCCGGGTGATTCGGGTGACCTTGCTGCGGCTCAGTGTCTTTGCGCTACTTATCTGGTTTGCGCCTTTGGCGGCGCTCGGTTATGCCGTGGCTTACTGCCTGTTCCTGACGTTTTTGCGTTTTATGGATTCTTTTCAGCACAATTACGAGATTTTCTACACGCTGGACACCACCGATGCCAAGCCGCCGTACAAGGGTAACCGTGAGTACGAAGAGCACAATACCTACAGCAATCTGATCTCGGCGCGTTGGCCCTGGCTGAACCTGCTGGCGCTGAACTTCTCCTACCACAATGCCCATCACACCAAGCCCAACACGGCCTGGTATCGGTTGCCGGCGTTCCATCACAGCCTGTATAGCGATAGTTGCCCGCAGCAGCTGAGTATGTGGGGGCAGGTGAAGAGCTTTCATCAACACCGGGTGGGTCGGGTGCTGGCTGAGGAATACGGCACGGCGGATGTGTGCGAAACGGTACGAGACGGTAAGGCCGTGGGGGTTAATGCGTTGTCATTCCTCACTGCATTTTGATGCTTTTTTTACCTGCTGAGCAGGCTTTGGGTGGAGAGCATTGATGTCGGGATTCATGGCAGCAGTCTGGGATAGTTTTGATTTCAAGCAGCCAGTGGCTCCGGCTATCAAACTGATGTTGGGGGTGACAGCGTGGTTGGCTTTTGTGCTGGCGTGGCACTTCGCCGCGACGGGAGAGGGTACGTCCAGCCCGCTTTTTCCGGGGCCGTTGCAGGTACTTGAGTCGCTGCGCGAGTTGTTTATTGAGCGCGAATTCAGCGCTGACGTACTGGCCAGTCTCAAGCGCATTGGTATCAGTTTTGCGCTGGCGGTGGCGCTTGCTGTCCCGCTGGGTGTGCTGATGGGCGCGTTCCCGCTGGTGGCGGCGTTCTTCAACCCGCTGGTCTCGGCCTTTCGCTACCTGCCTGCGCCGGCCTTTATCCCGCTGCTGTTGATGTGGCTGGGTACGGGTGACGAGCAGAAGATCGCGCTGCTGGTACTGGGTGTGGTGTGGTTCTTGATCACCCTGGTCAGTGACGTGGTGCGGCAGGTGCCGACGGATTTTATCGAGACATCCAAGACCCTGGGCGGCTCACGCCGGGTGATTCTCTGGACGGTAGTGGTGCCGGCGGCACTGCCCGGCATTGTTGATACCTGTCGGCAGATGCTGGCGGTGAGCTGGACCTATCTGGTGATTGCCGAGATCGTCGCGGCCACCGATGGCATCGGCGCCATGATGATGCGCGCCAGACGCTTTGTGTACGTGGACGACATCATGGCCGGGTTATGGCTTCTGGTTTATCGCCAAGGAAAAGAATCTGGTACCTGAGCTGGATCTCAATATCACTATTATCGAAGACCCCTATGAAAGCTTCGGCCTGATGACGGCCGGTCAACTGGATATCACCTCCAGCACGGTTGAATACGGCCCGATTGCGGTCGACAAGGATGTGCCGATCAAGCTGGTGACCTATACCAACCCATCCTACGGCACGGACAAGATCATCCTGGCGCCGGGTATTGAGTCAGCCAAGGACCTGATTGGCAAGAAGATCGCGGTGATGGAAGGTGGTTTGACGCAGATTTTCATGGGTATCTGGCTAGAACAGAATGGCGTTGCTATCGATCAGGTCGAGTTCGTTAACGTGATCATGGACGAGGCCGTGGGTGCAATGCTGGGCGGCAGTGTCAGTGCGGTTGAACTCTGGGAACCCTTTGGTAGCCAGTTGCTGAAAAATATGCCCGGTGCGCGGGTAGTGGCGGATTCAAGCGAAGACGACTGGATCAGCACCGCGTTGCTGGGTGACGGCATGTATATGAGCGAAGCCTTTCTGACCGAGCGTCCGGAAGCGGCCAACCTGGCGATGGAGGCCTATTTTAAAGCGGTCGATTACTGGAAGGCCAATCCGGAAGAAGGCAATCGTATTATTGCCGAAGCGATTCAGTTCAATGTCAGCGATGTGGAGATGGTCATCGGTACTGATGGCGAGATCTACAAGGGCGGCATTATGGTGTTTGACCTGGAAGAAGCTGGGCGCTTCATGGGCGTGGCCGAGGGCGAGCTGCCGTTGGGTATGACCCATGGTCAGATTGTTCAGCACTGGAACACCACCAATACCTGGTGGCAGAAGTTTGGTATGGCCGACGCCATGCACGACTGGACTACTGGCGTGGAACTGAGCCCGCTAAAGGCCGCGCTGGAGGCTGAATGAGCGCGCAGGCAGTCAACCTGAGTGCCGACCTGCAGGGTTTGCAGGTCGAGCAGGTGGGTAAGGTATTTGCTGACAATGGCCGACAAGTAGTCGCCGTGGAGGGCGTCAGTTTTGACGTCGAGCCACGGCAAGTGTGCGTTCTGCTTGGCCCTTCAGGCTGTGGCAAGTCAACCGTATTGCGCATGATGGCCGGGCTTGAACGCCCGTCCAGCGGCAGCGTCAGTCTGAATGGCGAGGAGGTGCGTGGGCCGCACAGGGATAGGGGGATGGTGTTTCAGGGCTATACCTCATTCCCCTGGCTCAAGGTCCGCGACAATGTGGCCTATGGTCTGCGAATCAACGGGGATGTGATGGCGATGCAGGAGGGCACGGTCGATTATTTTCTCGAGCGTGTGGGCCTGAGCGCCTTTGCCGATGCCTATCCACACCAATTGTCCGGCGGCATGCGCCAACGCGTCGCCCTGGCCCGCGCCCTGGCCAACAGCCCCAAAGTATTGCTGATGGATGAGCCCTTTGGCGCATTGGATGCTGAGACGCGCTGGCAAATGCAGGAACTGCTGCTCGATGTTATCCGTAAGGAGCGCATGACGGTCGTGATGGTCACCCATGATGTGGAAGAAGCCCTGTTGCTGGGCGATCAGATCGTGTTCCTGTCCCGCCATCCGGGGCGGGTGAAGACCCTATTGCACCCACCCTTCAAAGCCAGCAGCGAGATTAAAACCCGTGAGGACATGCGCGCGCATCCAGCATATGCGGGACTGGAAAAGCAGATTCTGGACATGATGCGTGAGGAGGGCGGGCATTAATACTGAAGATAAGGGGGGGAACCCGGTGTCCGTTCTAAAACACCGAGCTCCCGCAAAAGACACTGCAGCTAAACCGCAGATGCATGATCACGCTTTCAGATAACGTCATCCCTGGCGTGGTAAAGCATCAGCCACGATTAGCACCAGTGGAATAATCCAGGCGTTTGGGCAGGGGCTCACTGGCTGCTTCACGACTGGAGGCCGGCCCAGTAAATCCTGCGCTGACGAGCAAAAGCGCGGCGATGGAGTAGCGAATAAGCCGACGCGGTTGGCGAGCGATGCGCTTCAATACGCGTGGCCGCCTGCGCGGCATGGCCTTGCGAGAAGAGGTGTCGAAGGTGCTGTGAACCTGGTAGTTGGAATCAAGCGTACTGGCCGCTCGCCAGGTGACTGCAGGGCTACTTAGAGTAGGCACTGCAGCCGTCTCGCGCGCCACTGCGAAACCGTTGTGGGTGATGGTAACGTTCATGCTGGATCTACCCCGGAAAAACCGGACCGATATGGCCCTCGACGCACGCACTGTGACTGCAGGGCTGTTAAGGCCCGGTTAAGGGTTCAGCCTTGCGCACGAATTATTTATTTTTTGTTTGATGTGGTGGTTAAGGGCTTTGGTGTGCACCCGAACATGGCGGGACAGGGCATGGACGATGATCACCAGGCGTCATTCCCCCGTTGATGCTGCGCTGAAGGCCTGCTACACCGCAGCAACTTTGATACAGTGGCCAACCTGTTTTCCACATAATCCGGTACGCCATGACCCCTGAAGACCTCGCATTCGACCAGCGCCATCTCTGGCATCCCTATACATCGACTTTAAGACCCCTGCCTTGCGCCCCGGTCGTGGCCGCTGAAGGCTGCGAGCTGCAGCTTGCCGACGGCACGCGGCTGCTTGACGGTATGTCCTCGTGGTGGAGCGCGATCCACGGCTACAACGTACCTGAGCTGAACGCTGCCATCAGCGGACAGATGGCGAAGATGAGCCATGTCATGTTTGGCGGTATTACCCATCCTTCTGCCGTGGCACTGGGCCGGCGTCTGGTGGACATCACGGCGCCTGAACTAGAAGCTGTTTTTCTTGCAGACTCTGGCTCGGTGTCGGTGGAAGTTGCGCTGAAGATGGCGCTGCAGTACTGGCAGGGCCGTGGTGTCGAGGGGCGAAGCCGCTTTGCAGCGTTCAGCTTTGGCTATCATGGCGACACGTTTGGTGCGATGTCCGTGACGGATCCGGACAATGGCATGCATAGTCTGTTCAAAGGCTTTCTGGCGCAGAACATTTTTCTGGAAGCGCCGCCGATCGACCCGGCCTGCATGCCGCCTGTCGTTCCTGCGGCGGCAGATACCGCTGGGGCAACATCCGGAGAACAGCTCTTGGCCGCCAAGCATGCATGCTGTTGCAATGGAGGTACTGGCGGCTGCCCGGTGGCCGATCCAGAGATCATTGCACGCTGGCGCCACACCCTGACACAGCACGTCGACGAACTGGCAGCGGTGATCATCGAGCCTGTTGTACAGGGCGCTGGCGGCATGCGGATTTACCATCCCTGCTATCTGCGTCAGCTCAGAATGCTCTGCGACGAACTTGATCTGCTGCTCATCTTTGACGAAATTGCTGTTGGGTTTGGCCGCACTGGAAAAATGTTCGCCTATGAGCATGCCGGTATCATTCCTGACATCATGAC
>TARA_R110001592_G_C13189487_1_pt1 | contig 13552 bp, 9 predicted proteins | sample TARA_R110001592 | Tara Oceans TARA_R110001592 (sample SAMEA4398387) | marine metagenome | biome: Polar Biome; feature: [SRF] surface water layer (ENVO:00010504); material: water (ENVO:00002006), including particulate matter (ENVO:01000060) such as... | depth 5 m
GGTAAATTTTCGGGCAAAAAATCGTTTTCTTCAGAAGTTGCTATTTCTTCAATTTCATCTTTAGTTTGGGTTAGCTCTGATAAATAGTTTTCTAATGATTCTGTAGCCGTGTGAGTATTTTTAGTAGGGAAGGTAGTTGCTTCTGAATTGGGCTGATGGTTACTCTTATCGGCTTCAAGCGGCGCAATGAACTGGAGCGATGTGCCCTCAATATCTGAAGAAGACTGATTAACAGGACTTAGCGTTTCAGTATTAGAGTGGTCAGATATTGAACTGGGCGTATCTAAATTTCTTGAACGACTCACCCATTTGGCAATGGCTTTAAACATCTCTTCTGGGTTGATCGGCTTGGTAATGTAGTCATTCATGCCAGAGGATAAGCATTTATGCTTGTCGCCAGTCATTGCATTGGCTGTCATCGCGATGATTGGCAGATTGCGATTGAAGGTTCTAATTTCTTTTGTTGCTTGGCAGCCATCCATAACCGGCATTTGCATATCCATGAGGATAATATCAAAACTTTCTTTATAAGCTGTATCAACCCCTTCTTTACCATGGTTAGCAATGCTTACTAAAGAAGCATTCTCGCATTCAAAAGCATTAGGAATTTTGGAAGAAGGTAAGGGCGCACACTTTGACCCTGTGATGTTAGATGTTTTCTTGGAAAATGAGCATTTATTCTTTCAAATAGCCGAAAAATACAATGATGGTTAATTCGGCCACTCAGCAACAAAGTAGAATTTTCTTATCTTCACACATCGTTTCTCTTTTCCTCCTGCAATAAAACCTTTCATAACTATCAATGACTTGTAATGTGACCTCATTACAAGTCATGTCTGTTTTTAAGAATTAGAATAGTTTCCGCTTTATATTTCTAAATAATGCTCAACAAATAATAGGAAGTCATGTGATTGGATCAGGGTCAACAGCTAATTCTTTTATGTCAGAAGGAACGCAACACTTAAGTGCGAAAAATTTTTTCGCAGCGAAAACCTGCTTTTTACAAGCAATTGAAGCCGATGCGAATGAATGTGAAGCGTTTTTTCTTTTGAGTTGGATAGCGCATACAGAAAATCAACCGCAAGTTGCCTGTGAATACTTAAAAAAAGCAAATATTATTCAGCCCTTTAATAAAAAATATTTGTCTGGCCTTGCAAGTATTTATAGTCAATTAGGTGAGTTTCATAAAGCTATCGAGCTTTATGAAGGCTTCTTGAGAATGGATAGTTCACAAGCAGAAATTTTTTATAACTATGCGTGTACACTAACAAAGGTAAATGAGCTTGGCTCGGCATTTGAAGCATTTCAAAAAGCCCTGAGTCTTGATCCAAATCAGTTGCCGTATTACATGGCTTTCGGGCAACTTCTATATCATATCAATCAATATCGTGATGCACTAAACGTCTACTTAAGTGCTTTGAGTAAAGGCTTGAAAAGCGAAGGTTTGTATCAAAATATAGCTAAGCTTCATACCGATTTCGGTGAACTGGATGAATCTAAAGGTATTTTGTTAGAGGCGAGTGGTATCTACCCAAACAACCTCGCATTTATATATCGATTAAGCACGCTCGACCCTCAAGTGCTAACAGCTAGTCTGTTGGATACTTTAAATAAACACACTGATGAGTCGCTTTCGCCTGACAATCAATTTTATCGTTATTGGTTGCTTTCCAAATTTAGTGATAAAGAGCATTCAGCAAATAATGAGATGGCGTATTTGGAAAAGGCGCATTCTCTATTTAAAGAGATAAATACCTTTGCCTTCGACAAGGATTTTTATTTAAGATCATTACCAAAGCTCGGTCTTCCGACTCTTCAAAACATTCAAACACATCATAACGATGCATCTAAAGCCTTAGAACCCATCTTTATTGTCGGTATACCTCGTTGTGGTTCTACTTTATTAGAAAATATTATTGTTTCTGGTTCAGAATCAGTTTTGAAAGGTGAAGAGACTGGTGCCATCTTTCATGCAGTGACTAATCATCTCCAACAAAATAATTTTGAAAAACTAGATCAAAATTCTTTGCCAGGTATTAAAGAGCAAATTGAAGCGCTTTATCAAAGTGCTAATTTGCTGCAGGAAAAAACGCGTTTTACAGACAAATCACTGGAAAATATTTTCCTGATAGATCTTATTCTTGCGATATATCCCAAGGCTAAGATTATCTATTGTGACCGCACGCCATTAGCCTCTGTCGTATCTATTATGAAAAATAATATGGTTACACTCCCTTGGGCACATAATGTTAATGATATTCTCGAGTACGTTGATAATAGCTTGATAGCTATAGAAAAATGGCATGACTTGTACTCTGAAAGTATTCATACCGTTAAATATGAAAACCTAGTGACCGAGCCTGAAGCAGAATCTAAAAAGTTAATGGCTTTTTGTGGATTAGAGTGGAATGAAAGCTGCCTTAACTTCCATAACAATAAAGATATTATGAGTAAAACGGCTAGCCATATTCAGGTAAGAGATAAAATAAATCAGGATGCGTTAACTGCTTTTCAAAAATATAAACCTTTCTTTGATCAATATACGACCAAGTATCCTTGGTTAAATTGAGAGTAAGAATAAGCTTAAACGTTCAAAATTACAGTTGGTTGTTTGCATAATAGGGTCTATATGATGAATTCGCTAGATTAATATGCTCAACGGCTGACGTGCTAGTTTGGGACTAGCTAATTTTGGTCTATCTGGTTTTTATCAAATCATATAAAGACAAAATAACGAGAAAAATAGCAGCAATCATCGATATTGCGCTACCAATATAAAGTGCTTCTGCCATGGTGATGTTGAAAAGTAGCTCTGGTGAATCTCCGCATGCACTGCGTACTTCAAATAAAGATGGTAGCCACGCTTCTAAGTCAAACCAACTAGGTAGGCCTGCGTTGAACATACAGCCAGCGTCTTGTAATCCTGCTTCAATACGATATAGCTCACGGCATTTCAAAAATAAGAGTATAGCTAAGGGGGTTTGAGCAATAAAACCTAATAAGCGTATATAGCTGAAGCGTGATAGAAATATCATTACGAAGGATAAGAGTATTAAACCAAACATGATTATTCTTATGTGTATACACAAGACACAAGGTTCCAATGCCATGGCATATTGGTGATACAGGGCGACTCCCATTGACGCTGAGGTTAATAAAAAGATAAATAACCAAAGACTAAAATGACGTTCGATTTTCAACAATGAAGATAGTAAAGACATAGAAAAGACCAGCTGATTTTTTAATTGGCTTAGTTTACCTAAGGTAATGGAAAAGTCATCTAAGCAATTTTTAAATAAACAAATATTGATGTGGATTAGTTACTTATTTCTCGCCAATAAATAATTCTATCATGACCCCTAAACTGTCCAAAGCTAGCAACTGAGCTTGGATTGGTATCGGCTGTTACTGGGTTATTATCCCAATCGTATCGAAGCCAGCTATCTACTTGAAATTCCAGATTCACAGTACCGATATTATTTTCTAATGGCGCTGATAAGCTAATTTGCGAGCCTAAGGGAGCTACTCCAGAAATCAAGGTGCCATTTCCACTTGGTGTCGTGCTACCTCCGGTCAATGATTCTATATCGATTAAATCGGCAGAGTCATAGGTACTGCAATTATCACTGGTATTTTTGCTAAAGGTCGTGCCATTCCAAGATTCAATTTTCATTGGGATAGCTAAGTTTTGCGTTTCTGGGCCGTAGGCACTGTCCATCACCCAACGGCCATAACGAAGCTCTATTGCGCTTGGTAATACATCGTAAGGCTCTGCATTTGATTCAACCACATCAGAATCAAAAATATCGGTAATCACCACTTTAAGATCACTATTAAATGGTGCGACAAGCGAGTTTACGTTGCGTGTGTATTCGAATGAATCAGTGTTTAAAAAACTATATACCACTGACCCGTTGGTCGCCGAGCTAAAAGCGCTTGGTATTGCTGTAGTCGCAGTGATGGCTAATTTAGTTGAGCCATCTGTACCAAAGTTTGTTATATCTTCTGTCGGAAAGAAACGTCTGATATCATTAGGTATGAGTTTTAAATAATTGGACTCAGTATAGTTTTGGGTGATGATGTTATTGGTATTTCGTGCCTGAATGGTCAAGCTGGGTGGTGTTGTATAATTTATCGTTTGGCCTGTATAACTAAAGTCTGGTGCGGCACCTATGCTACAAAAAGGTTGTAAGCTTCCTGCACTGACTAATACATTGAAGTGATCAGGAATAAAACGGCCTATATTGACGAAACTTTGTGGAATTTCTTCTGCAAAATAACTCATATCTTTAAAGAATAAACGCGTTAAACCTACTTCAGAATAGCTTGCCCCTGCATAGTTATAAATTCCATTGCTGAAGTCGCCTGGTGAAAAGTTTGCTGACTCCCAAGTTATACTTGTACTTGGGTCGCTGGTGAGTATTTTTGATGCTGATACGGGCATATCACCATTAATCGAAGAACCTCCAAGTGGGCCGGTTCTTTGTAAATACGTCATGACAGTGTTTGTTGAGTTATTTGGCGCATAGTCACTTGTTGTGGTGTAGGTGCCGGCACCATCACTACATTGTGCAGTCAATTCAAGGTCAAAAACTTGGCCAGCTTTGTGAATTGTTGTATCGCTATTGCTACTGCCATCTATATCCGTTCCACTGCTTTGAGCTGTTATCAAGAAGCGCTCTGGACGAACGACAAACGTATTCGTGCTTGCCGCCATTTCACTGAAAACAGAACCATCATAAGGCGGAGAGTCTAGCCTGAAGTTGAGATCGATTATTTTTGCGGCATTCGGATAAGCAAGGTCAAAGCTGCTTTCACCATTGGTAAAATCAAGGGTGAGGTTATTGTTTGCCGTGTTATCTTGCGCGCTTATAGCGGTACCAGCAACAGTCAAACTTTGAGAGACAAGATCTGGGCTAGCATCATCATCCAAGGTGGCTCTAAACCAGGTATCAAGGGTTTTAGTGCCACTAAAGCCTGTAATTATTTCACAGCTACCTCCCGGGTCTTTATCTGTTTGGCCATACGCCACTAGATTCATAGTTGTATTGTTACCGCAGGCAAAAGAAGTCGGTGGTGTTGTGATATTAAAGCCTAAAGAACGAAAATCTGTACCTGTTACTGCACTGGAAGTGACTGCTGCACTCGTATCTGTAGCCGTGACCCGGACATCGTTATTTTCATTATCAAAATATAAATAAGCTTTACGTGCGCCCAAATCTGCAATGCCATAACTCAAGGTTGAAATAGAATTACCGGCGATGCTGGCATCAAAAAAACTGCTGCCACTTGGGCCGCTTAAATCTGCTGAGCCCGTATAGTCAGTTTTTACTGAGCCATCAGCACATCTTGCTGTAATGCTTACTTCTGCGCGGGTATCTGGGCAAGCGAGCGTGTAAGTAGGCTGAGATATATCAAATCGGTTTAATAAACATGAAACACAAGGTCGAGTTTTGGCAGCGTATTTTTGTATAGCATTTGCGGGTAAGGATCGTTTGAATACTTTGACTTCATCAATACTGCCATTAAAGTCTCGACTAGGGTAAGCATAGTCTGTACCGATTAATAAAGGCAGGCTATTGTTCATGAGAGATTCATTTGCAAAGGTTCGGCTATCGCCTTCAACGCCATCAATATAAATTTTCTGGGTGCCAGCAGATTTTGAATAGGTGATCGCAACATGGTGCCAGTTTCCGACACTCACCGTTAAAGCATTGGATGTAAAACTGTGACTAGCGGCAGAGCTATTTTCCCACCACCAAAGAACGCGACCTGCTGTATCCAAGTGAAATTCGAAATTAGTATCTTTCGAAACAATCGTCATTAAATCAGATGAGGGGAGTGAGGTGGGGTTAACCCAAGCCATCACAGTTAATTCGTCACTGATATTTAAAATAGGATCATGTGTAATTTGAATATAGTCTCCAGAACCATCAAAAGCCGCGCCTAAACAAACTTTCGCGGATTGTGCTCTTGCATCACCATATGCTTGGCCATGTAGCCCGCTATTGCTACTATCAATGACTTCACCTGGAGTGCTATTCCAGCTTGGCCCTTCAAGTTGATAATTTGCGACTAAGGATAAATCAGCATAAAAAGGTTCTGAAAATGCTAAGAAACCAGCTCGTTCGGTCGTGTGAGCATTGTCCGTATCAGACGCCCAGTCTTCTTCAATTTTTAAACTAACGCTGCTGTTAGTGGTAGAGCATCTTCTTAGCCAGCCACCATCTCCACCATCCCAAGTCATTTGGCTTCCTATCACTAGTGGTGGAGACGGGTAGCTTTGAAGAAAGTTATAGTTATAGCAAGAACGTGTTCCGGCTATAGAGTCAGGTGTTACTTGTGCTTCAGAAGAAATGTTTGTGCCTGATACATCTTTAAAATCACCAATAATGCCGGATTCAGTTGCTAAAAAAGCTATTTCTTCGGCGACACTTAGGGTTCCTGTATTGGTTTCAGCTCTATCAAGCGCTATATCACCGCCATTTGTGGTGACATTACGAACGGCTGTTGTCATCCATGGTTGAGATGCTGATCCTACAGTATGTGTGGGTTCATTATTCATGGTTTGAATTTGTGATAGCAAGGCAGGTGTTGAGCTAAATGTTGTTGCGAAATTAAAGCTGAACCACGAGTCACCAGCTAATCTTTTAGCTTGGAAGTTAGTAATCTCATTGGGTGGAAGCGTAGGGCCAATTTCGATTGCTTTGCCATCAGGAAGTAAAAATTCACCTTTTGAAATTGCCAGATATTGAATCGTGGTGTTTTGATCGCTTGCATCAGTGACTCTGCTATCTGGCTCGACAGGGACAACTTCAAAACTTTGTTCGGTGATGTTTCTAATTCTGACAGAAGATGGTTCAGGATTTTGGTTATCTTCTAAGATAAATACGGCAGGCGGAATTTCATAAATTTGATCAAAGTTAATGGTAGTAAAAGCATTCGGTACTAAGCTGGCAATTTTCGATTCAAACATTAAGGTGTTGCTTGTGCTTATAGGCGTTAATGGTGTTGAATCATAGAAAAAACTACTTGAGATTATTAATAAACTTGCATTTTCATTGCTGTGGCTTCTTTCTGAATCTTGGCTTTTATCTTCATCGACAGTTAGTTGTATACGACTTGAATTGACAGAGCATTCTCTTAACCAGCCACCATCTATTTCGTTTCTTGTTGATTTAGTCGCTACGACTATAGGGGTTGAACTATAAGTACCTGTGAAGTTAATGCTGTCACAACCATCATCCCAGCCGTCGACACTATTAGCACTATACAATGTTTCAAAATAAACTCTTTGGTTACTGTCTGCCAGGAAGTTTCCTATTAAGCCTCTACTCATAATGACATAGCCAATATCTTCAGTATTACCTAGTGCATCAAACTGATAGTTAGGCCCAGTTTGTCTGTCATAGACTTCGCTGCGTTCTAAAGAGATAGTTGCTTGCGTATTGGTAATGCTATCGATTGCAACTGTCATCCAAGGATGAGATGGCTGCCTAGGTATCGTATTAACTTCATTGGCAATGGTTTGAATATCTGCCAATAAAATGGGTGAGGAAAATGTATTTAAAAAGCTTAAAGTCTCCCAGTCTTTGCGACCATTTGGGTTACCATTAAATTGCATTTTATCTGTTGATAAAATTCCGGCTTCTATTACTTCACCATCAGGAAAAGTATGTGACCCAGCTTCAATAGCAATATATGACACCGTCATGGCAGCGTGAGGGCCATCGTTAGAGCTAGGTTCAACAGGTGACATTCTAAAGCTAGTAGTTGTTATATTCGAAATTCTAATAGTACTTGGATCACTACCTGCAGAACTTGGTAGCGCAATAACAATAGGCGGCGTATCGTAAGTCTGTTGAAAGGTGTGAGTTTGTAGTTGTGAGAGAGAGGAAGTCGATGATAGAGTTAATTTTCCTGCTTCCATTTTCCAAGCGTAGGCAGGAAAAGTCATGCCTAATAGAATGAGCATCAACATACTTAATGTTAAGCGAAAAGAAAAATGCAACTTGCAGCCTGCTTTTTAAAATGAATTACATTTCAAGTCTAAGCTACTTTAGTAATTTTACTAGTGATTTCCGGTAGTTAAATGTGAAGTCTTTGCTAGTTAGGTAGCGATTTATTTACAACGGCCAAGCAGTTTTCAATTGTGACGCGAACTGTTTAGGTAACCACCAATTGGTTTCTATAAATGGGGTATTTGGCGGAAGGTTTGGATTCTTTAGTACAATAAGCTGCCGTGAACTTAAATTGCCATTTGCTATGTATTGCCCCATCGACTCTTCGAAAAGTTTCTTAAATGAGCCATCTTCTATCGCAAGTTTAATGCCATGCTCTAGTTTTAGCGCCAATTCAGGGCGTTTTTTGGAGATAAAAAAGTAAACAGGATGAGGATAAAAAAGCATGATGTTATCTGCTATTTTTAAGGTATCTTCATGGCCGGCTAGCTCACCCCAAATTTCATTTAATCCACGGTGAAAATACTCTATTCGACCTAGTTCAAGCATTTTGAAGATACTCTCGTAATGCTTATGGGCTGATACTGGTAAACCATTTGCTTCATAAACAGGTAAATCTGCCCAATGAAGTCCATGTCCGCCGGTTAATTTTTGAAAATCTTGTAGAGAGCTTAATTTACTAACAGTCTGATGCGCCTTTTTGTTTACCATTAATAACCTTAGCCCCAGCATCCCTTGATAAATAGGGATTTTAATCGGTATCAACTTCGTTTCACGGTCGTTTGTAGTAGATAACCACTCAATATCGATATTTCCTTCGATGACTTCAAGGTCACCTCGAGCTTCATTTAACATTTCATTGTTAGGCGTGATTACATTTATTTGGTAGGGGATATCTAGTTTACTCAAAGCTAGATCAAGCAGTTTTGCGCCATACTCATACCGAGTATGCTTCTGATAGTGACTTACCTCCAGCGTTTCACCAGCCAAGGTAAAAACCGAACTTGTCATAAAGATGAATGCAACAAAAAGATAACGTTTCACACTTACTACCTGTTGAATAATGATTCAGTTCTTTAAGTTTAGTTAATTATTAGGCTAATGCACGAACAAATTCCGTGAGAAATACTCCGCATAAAGAACTATTAAGTTTGTAAAGATTCCAATATCAATTCATTTATGAACTTTCGTGATGAAAATGTGATAACTCCGTGACGCTCTCTCAACTTTTCCGCTTTACCCTGTGTCGTATCGATCAAGTAAGAACTTGCTTCGTTATCCCAAATAATTCTAAAAGAAAAAGGAAAGACACATGAAACTTTATGCACTGAAAAATAACGCAATGACTGCTTCCCCAATAAAAAATTTATTCCTTAACAAGACTGCTTTAACCATGACGGCCTTACCTTTATTAGCGGCTTTGTCTGCTTCTCAAGTGATGGCTGAGGTTATTGATGTCAAGGTGACTAACTTAACGCAAGGCATGTTTTTCACGCCGCTCTTAGTTACTGCACATCCTGATACTGCCGATTTATTTAGTGTGGGTGATAGTGCTTCATCTGCGATTCAAACCATGGCTGAGGGTGGTGATATTTCTGCTCTAGTGACGATAGCGGATGGCGTTGGCGCAGTAAGTTCTGAAAACCCAGCAGCTGGATTGCTAGCACCTGGAACATCAACCATGATTTCCGATATGGCGACAGGCGCGAATGACCGTTTGTCGATTGTATCGATGCTCTTACCAACCAACGATGGTTTCATGGGGTTAGATTCTTGGAAAATCCCCGAAACTGCAGGTACCTACACTTTATATCTAAATGCTTACGATGCCGGTACAGAAGCAAATGATGAAATCGTAAATGGTGGTGGGGCAGCAGGTGTAGCTGGTATTCCGGCTAACCCAGGCGCAAATGGTGGTGATAATGCAACGGGTGTGACGTCTACAGAAGCGAATCAGATGATTCATATTCATAGAGGAAATATTGGTGATACCGATGCGACAGGTGGCATCAGTGATGTTGATAGTCGAATTCACCGTTGGTTAAATCCGGTTGCTAAGGTGACAGTGACTGTTAAGTAAGGCTGGAAACTAACTCGGCATACTATGCCGAACTGATATCAACGGAGAGAATATTATGAAAAGTGTAAGAAACAGCCTTTCAATACAGACTACTAAGCAAACTATAAAGTCCAAATCTACTATGGTTAAGATCTTAACTTTGTTTGTCGCATCAACATTTTTAATGGCGTGTAGTGACGATAAACATGTTGCCAAAGTAGCTTACGAAGTGGAAATAGTGAACTTGACCCATAATCAGCCATTTTCACCTTTAGCATTAAGAGCACATGGTGCTTCATATGCTGCTTGGACTATTGGAGAGAGTGCTTCATTAGGCATTGAGCAAATCGCCGAGTCTGGTGATAACAGCGAGTTTTTAGGATCAGCTTCGTCTAAAAAATCGGCTTCAGGTACAGGTATTATCGCACCGGGAGAAACAGCAGTGATTGATTTAAACTCTAAGGTGACCGACCTTTATCTAACCGCGGTCACCATGTTGGTAAATACCAATGATGCCTTTGCAGGTATAACAGGTTTGAACCTAAGCAGTTTGCAAGTGGGTGATAATACAGTTGTGTATTTACCTGTGTATGATGCAGGCACAGAAGAAAATGATGAATTAGCCGGTACGATTCCAGGGCCAGCAGATGGCGGAACAGGTTTTGACGTCGCAAGAAATGATGTTGACTTTGTGGCCATGCATCCTGGTGTTGTTAGCGCTGATGATGGCTATGCTGATTCGGTATTAGGAGGTTCTCACAAATTTGATGGCCCAGCTGCTAAGCTGACAATAACGCGTATTAATTAAGAAAGACCTAGCCCCCTCGTCACTCCCGCGCAGGCGGGAGCCTATGGTTTTGGTTTTTTTATAAGAAGTTGGGATAAAACAATGGATTCCTGCCTACGCAGGAATGACGGTTGGTGAGGGAAGGAATGACGATTGAGGCGTTATCAGGAATGACGATTAAGTGATGTTCGGTAATGATGAGTTTTTTATGTGTAAACATGAATTATTTTTTCAATTTAAAGGTTAATGAAAATGGCAAGCAAGATACTTATTGTTGAAGATGATCATGATATTAATAACTTGCTAGCGATGAATCTTCGCTCAGCGGGTTATGAAATAGAAAGTTCAGAGAATGGTATGCAAGGTTTAAAAATGGCGCAAACCAGCGCTTATGACCTGATTATTCTCGATCTTATGCTGCCAGAAATCGACGGCTTGGAAATTTGCCGACGCTTAAGAGGAGAAGGTAAAACTACGCCCATCATCATGCTAACTGCCAAAGATGGCGAAATAGACAGGGTATTAGGTTTGGAAATGGGTGCAGATGATTATCTGACCAAACCCTTTAGTGTGCGTGAACTTCAAGCAAGAGTAAAAGCACAATTAAGACGTGTTGATATGATGCGCCAACCTGAAGCACCAATAAAAGAAATCCTCACGTTTGGTCACTTAAGTATTTGCCCAAGCAAAAGAGTTGTTAGCTTAAGTGAAAAAATAATTGAACTGACAGGCACCTAGTTTGATTTATTACTCTATTTAGCACGTCACCCAGGAATGGTGTTTAGCAGAGCTCAATTATTAGACAATATTTGGGGTTACCAACATTCTGGCTACGAGCACACAGTGAATTCCCATATAAACAGATTAAGAACAAAAATCGAGATAGATCCATCTAAACCAGAATATGTGCTCACAGTTTGGGGTGTAGGATATAAATTCAATGATGTATAAATGGCTCAATTCATTCTATAGCAAGCTGGTGATGGCACTCTTAGCCAGCTTCATTATGGTTAGTTTATTCATGATGTATTTGATGAATGAGTTAACAGATAGCTACCAAAATGAAGTGGAGCAAAAACTGCACAAGCAGCTTGCTCTGCACATGGTGAAAGATCATCAATTATTAAAAGACGGAGAGTTGGATCACGAAGCCTTGAAATCGTCTTTTCATAGCATGATGGTCTTAGGCCCAGCATTTGAATTTTACGTGCTAGATGTTGATGGAAATATTCAAACCTTTTCTGCAGAACCCGGAAAAGTTAAGCGTGATCGTGTCGATTTAAACGCAGTCCATCAGTTTTTATCAGATCAAGTAGTGTTGCCCATTCTAGGAGATGACCCGCGTTCAACTTCACGCCATAAAATATTTTCAGTTGCAGAAATACGTCATGAAGAAAATGTGATTGGCTATCTATACATCATCATTGGTGGTGAAAAGTACGATGATGTGGTCGATGTGCTTAAGGGTAGTCATATCATCAAATTAGGAGTTTGGGGTGTTATTGCTTCTTTGTGCTTCATACTTTTAACCTTGATGGTGGTTTTTGGATTATTAACAAAACCCTTAAGAAAATTAAGTGAAGATATGCACTTATTCAGAAAATCTGGTTTTAAAATGAGTAGTGATAAGCTTCAACAAGGTATGAATACTTGGAATGAACAGGGTGATGAGATACATCGTTTAGGTGCAACATTTCGGGCAATGTCTGGTGAAATGCAGAGCCAGTATGAAAAGGTAAAAACAACAGATGAATTAAGAAAAGAACTCATCTCATATGTGTCGCACGATTTGCGTACGCCACTTTCAGCTTTACTTGGCTATCTTGAAACTTGGCAACTCTCCAAAGATAAACTGTCTGAAGCTGAAAAAGATGAGTTAGTACGAATTGCTCTGGAAAATGGCCAGCACATTAGTAATTTAGTGGAACAGTTATTTGAATTAGCACGCTTGGATAGTGATCAAGTAAGTTTGGATTTAGAACCAGTTTCACTTGCTGATCTTAGTTACGATGTGGTCCAGTCACTTAGCTTATTAGCGAAAGAAAAGGGTGTTGCTATGAGTGTTATTCATCCTGAGAATGATGCGCTTATTACTCAAGCTGATCTGCCCAAAATGGAAAGGGTCTTAATCAATTTGATTGATAATGCCATCCGTCACTGTCATGAGGGTGATAAGATCTTTATAGAGCTTAAACGAAGTGAACATCAATCTAGCAATGAACATTCTAGTATTGAAGTGATCATTAAAGACTCTGGTATGGGTATTCCAAAAGAAGATTTACCACATATTTTCGATGCCTATTACCGAGCGCGTAACAGTGCAAAAAGTAAAAAAGGCAATAGTGGTTTAGGCTTGGCGATCAGTAAAAAAATTGTCGAGTTACATGGATCGAAGATAGAAGTTGAAAGTGAAGAGGGCGAAGGCACACGTTTTTCATTTTTGATATAAAAAAACAAACCCCTAAAATATCCGAGACTTGTTACTAATCTGGAGAAGTAAAACGTTAGTTATTAAGTTGTTCGTTCAACATATTAATCCCTGCACCTTGATGAACGGCTGTTGTTGGTGAATGTGCACCCCACAGTTTAGAACAACCAGTGCTCTAAGCTTGCTAAGTAGTAAATAAAACCATTCATATTCTTTGGTCTATAGTTGTTGATAAATACTTTTTATTTAAATTAGTATTTCAATGCTTACTTACTAGTAGCCACTTAGGTTTTCTTTATGAAAAATCTACATGTTTT
>TARA_R110001592_G_scaffold45056_1_pt1 | contig 13545 bp, 5 predicted proteins | sample TARA_R110001592 | Tara Oceans TARA_R110001592 (sample SAMEA4398387) | marine metagenome | biome: Polar Biome; feature: [SRF] surface water layer (ENVO:00010504); material: water (ENVO:00002006), including particulate matter (ENVO:01000060) such as... | depth 5 m
AGTTTTGTGAACAACAATCTTTTGGCGCGGCACAAGCAACCAATGCTATACACATTATTATTATTAGTTTTTTCATATTATCTGTCATAAGATCTTTTTGGTTTACTTTTACTTTTACTTTTACGTTTAGCTGCTGATATTCTTTTCTTCTTTATTTTATTTACTCTTCTTGCTTCTTCAACTTCTAAGTTTTTAACACCAACATCCCAAGTGTTCCAACCCATAATTAAAGCCATTCTTTGCCACATTGCGTTTTCTTCGTTTAAAGCAGCTTGAGCATTATTTACTTTTGTAACTATTCTACCTAAAGGTATATTAGTAAAAGCTTCTATACCTGTACTAACAGCAGGTAGCATAGGGTTATTAATATCTACACCCATTGTGTCCATGATTTCTTTATTAAACTTTCTAGTTTGAGTTGCACTATAAAGTTTTCTCATTTTAGAACCTATTGGTGGAGATATATTTGCAAAAGCAAGTAGTGTGTAAGCGTGATCTGCTCTATAACCTTTTTGATCTTGTTTCCAGAATTCAAGCATTATGTTTTTTGCAGTTGCGAGAACAGCGCCGTATATACCAGTACCTCTTAATAATGAGTCTACAACAGTATTACCTAATCTCTCTATTTTTTTATCTTTCAACTCTTCGTCTTCGTCATCACCAGCAAATGCCAAAGCAAAAAGTGCTGATTGTAAACTAGCAAATATTATATTTTGAACTGCACCGTAGTAAACTATTCTTGAAACATTAGTTTTCCAATCACCTCTACCTTTTATTAAATCAACTCCAGCTTTTTTCATTAACCTAGCATACTGCATAGGAGTATTTTGAAATGCTAATATAAATCTACCAAGTATACTTGCTTGTTGTTTAGATATTAAAGAAGGATCAGAAGATTGTTGACTCTCATTCGCTCTAGATGTAAAGTCTTCAAAAGCTTGAGCTTCAGCATCAGCTCTATTCATACCCTTTTTTAAATAAGTATTTGTTCTGTTGATTAAAAATGTTGCACCACCAGCTGCAATTGCAAAACTATCTGCTATTTGTGTAGGTGTAAAACCTAATTTTAATATATAAGCTAAAGCAGCTTTTGCTTTGTTTGTTTTTCCCGCCATAGCATTAGCTAATGCAGCTTCATTTACATCCATTTTTAAACCAGATCTTCTTTGTTTAAGGAAGTCAGAGTTAAATATTTTTGAAAAAGTAGCCCAGTAGTTTTTTTGATTTGCAAAAGCCGCCGCTGCTTTAACAGGGTTGTTGTCACTCCAGTTTATAAAGTTAATTGTAGATAAAGTTTGTAGTAAAGCAGATCTCATATTTAAAAACATAATAGCACCAATGGAATTACTTATCCACTCTGTCCATCTATTAACTTGACGATCTGTTTTGCCAACATTTTTGTTTTTACCAGTAGTCATTCGGTGTAACATGTCTTCTAAAGCTTCTCTAAAATCAAGGCCGTATGCAGCTTCTATTTTGTTTAAATTTTCTTGTGAAAATATTACTCCCACGTTTTCTTGAAACTGTGCTAAAAATTCTTTTCTAGCAATTTTATTAACAGCGTTATCTAAGTCAGCAACTATAGTTTCAGCGATCCAATCTTCTTCTGGTTTTACATAACCTTCTGGTCTTCTAGATATTAAACCAACCGACTCTGCAAACGCAAGCATCTCAGCATCAGCCTTAATAGCATCGACTAATTGCTTTTGAGCAGCTTGAGATGTTTCAGGTATTTTAAAACCTGCTTTGTCCCACAAGTAAACTCTTACAGCCGCGTCATAAGTAAAGTTTGTACCAGGAACCATTTCGTTAAGTTTTGCTTTAACGTTTGGAAAAGCTTTTAAAAGATCTTTATACTCAGTAGTTACAGCTTGTCTTGCTTTGTTTAAATTGTTTATACCTTCTTGGTAAGGTTTTAGTATATTGTCTCTAAAGAAATCAAGCTGTGCTTCACCAAGTTTACCAGCTGCTGAAGCTATGTTGTACATTAAACCCATAAAATCTTCAGCTCCAGGTGGTATGTAAAGTTTCCATCTACCTTGCTTTCTTCCTTGAATTTTAGCTTGAGATCTTTTATATCTTTTCTCAGACTGAATACCTTTATTTTGCTCGATTATATCGTTAATCTCAAGATCCATGTCCATGCTGTTTTTTATTATAGCTTGTACAGATTTTGATTTAACATCAAATTGACTTAGCAAGTTATCAACAGCTTTTACGTTTGGCAAAGCATCATCAACAAAATAAAAATCATTATAACCTTCTGCTAACTTATCTATAAACCAATCAGCTTTAGCTTCTGCGGTAGAGTTACCTAAACCAGTTATATTTTCTATTGGTATATCAACACCTTCACTTAGTAAGTAATCATGAAGAGCTTTTTGACTTTGTGGAGCTCTAGCTGTTAATATAAACACGTCTTTTCTACCGTATTTTTTAATTTGATTTTTTAACTTCTGCATTAACGGCCCTGGTCTACCGTTTGTTACTTTGTTAAAATCAGTAAAATCCATTTTAAAACCTTCGTTAATCATTGACTCACCCATGCTTGGCCAATCTGCAGATGATATTTCTACTGTTACATCACCTCTTCTAGCTATCACAACGTTTTCGCTTATACCAGCTGTTTCATCAAAATCAAATACACTAATACCTTTTGCATCTTTATTTTGTGGTGCATTGTTTATTACTTGTTGTATATCTTTAGACTGTTTAATAGTTTTTATATCTAACTCTTTTGCAGCTTTTGAATAATATTGAGACTTAGGTACTGGCTTGTTTGTTTTAGTGTCTATTAAAACTAAATCTATTTCGCCAAAAGTTTTCATGTTAAAATATCTATCTAAAACATTTATAATTCCGGCTGGTAAAGAAGATTTATAATACTTGCCAACTATATCATCTTGTGTTTTATCTATAATAGCAACGTGAAAATCGTCTAACGCTGTTTGAAAATCTGCTTTAGATATTTCGCCAGATATATAACCAGCCATAATCATTTGTATAACTTTTCTTGGTGTCAAATGCTCATATCTATGTGCGCTTGCAGTCTTTTTTAAACCATCATCTTGTATATACCTTACGTTTGCAGCCGCAGCTAAAGGTGTGCCCATGTCAGCGTTTAAAGACATTAATATATAACCAATATCTAAACTTGTTATTCCGTCAGGAGCGTCTCTAAGCTCCATCATAATGTCAGAAAGTTCAATTAAAATTGCTCTATTTCTTTCAGCAGACTCTAAATCAGTTTCATATGTCCAGTCTGATTTCTCAACTTTTGTAACATTTTGTGCTATATTAGACGGTATGTTTTCAGACTCACCTGGTATGTCTTTAACTATAGCATCTAACTCTGCAGAGTTTTTTAATATACCGTAAGGGTGTTTTGTTGGTTCTTTTCCAGCTTCTAATTGTTCTTGATAACCTAGTATTTGTTTTTCAAGTTTAGCTATTTTTTTAACGTCTTCTTTTGGTGTTGCTTGAAGTAGCTCATAAACTTTTTTTATTCTTTTAGGAAAAAACTCAGGATCAAACTCTAGTTTACCTGTTTCTAAATTTCTAATAGCAGATGTACCACCAACTTTACCAGTGCTATGTAAGAAGTATAAAAATCTTCTAGCTTTTGCTGGCCCTAATTTTTCTGCAATTTTAACTACAGCTTTATAAACATTGTCAAGTTTGGTTAAATCTTTAGTATCAATATCACCTTTTGTAAGACCAAGTTGAGCTTCTAAAGTAGTTTTGTTTTCTTGCATTGCTACTTCATCTCTAATAGTTTCTACAAGACTTTTTTCTGGTTTTTTACCAACTTTAACAAACTTTTCTTTTTCAACATTATAAGTTTTCATATAGTTTATAATATCTTTTTTGATATTTTTTCTATACTTGCCAAAAAGTGGTTCTGGAAATGCATTTTCAAAAGCACTATCAAAAGATCCTTTTGCTATAAAAACTTTTCCAAGCTTAGGTAAGCCTTTATAAATTATTTGTTTTTCATCAGCGCTAAGTTCTGCTATATCTTTAGAAAGCTTAATGTTATCAAACTTTCTTTCTTCACCTTTTTTCTTATCTAAATTATCACCAATTTCTTTAATTTCGTTTTCTATACCTATTAAAGAAGTAAATCCTTGCAGATCTTGCATTTCAGCAATTTGATTTAAAACGTCTTGATCTTTTAAAATCTCATACGCAGCTTTTGAAGCTAACGCTTGAGCAACTTCTTTTGCTAGTGAAGCTTGTTTGTTTTTTAACGTTGTATATTTTCCTTTTATAAAAAAGTTAATAAACTCTGCTTTTGGTTTTGATAACTTTATATCATATATAGCGTTACCTTGAGGTGTTAATTCTCTACCAAGTTTAACTAAATCAAACAAAGTGTTATATTTTCTTTTAATAGTTTGTGCTGGTAAACCTTTAACTATAATGTCGTGTTGTAAATCATGAAAGGCTTTGTACTCTTCACTTATAACTACAATTTTACTTTTACCATACTGGTGTATGCCACCCATTTCTTTTTTAATAAGCTTAAAATATTCTTTTTCTATTTTTTGCTCAATAGCATTAATTGTTTCTTGTGCTGATTGTACTGGGTTTGCTAGTGCTCTTTTTACTATACTTTTAACATCATCGTTAATGGCTTTAATAGCTTCTTTTTTTACAACTGATAAATCTGTTAAATCTTTTTTATCTCTTTTGTACTCTTGAGTGTTGTCTGCGATAACGTCAGCTGTTTCTTCAGCTTCTAAGTCTATCATGTTGCTAATATCTTTAGCATAATACTCATCAAGGTTTGGTATTGCCTTTACAGCAAACTCAATCATACGTTGAGGTAATAAACCATTTAAATATTTAGCTGGAACATTATCTTTTAATACACCATCTATAATAACTTGAACGCTAGGGTCAAATATTTTTCTAGGTTTTTTAGGATCAAAAATCAAAGCACCTCTTATACCTCTATCACCATATATTGCTTCAAATTTAAATTGATCTATTTGCTCTTGCCCAAACCTAACATTGTGCTCGTCTTCAAACTGTTTTATTGCTTTATTAAACATTGCATCGTAAGCTAAGCCTATATCGTTTAAAGCATCAAATGATTCAACATTTCCATTTTTAAACTTACCATAAACATCATTAACTTTTTCTGCAGATATTTTTCTAGACTCTTGTATTGCTTCGGTTAAAACTTCTCTAGCAGATTTACTAAGAGCGTCCATAGATTTTTTAAACTTACGGTTTGCTGTTTTTTGCTCTACAATTTTTAAGTCTTCTGAAACAACAACATCACCAGCAACAAGCTTTTGAATATCAAGATCAAGTTCACCTTTTTTTAGGCTTGAGCTATACTTAGATATTAAATTAAGCATGTCTTGAGGATTATTTATCAATAAGCTACCAGCGTCTTCTTGACCAGGGAAAACTTTTCTTATAGCTTTCATTAAAGAAGACTGTACAGCGGCTTGAGTGTCGCCATCATTTTTAATACGACCAGCTCTAATACCGTCCGCTATAGCCATTATAACTTCTTCGTAGTAATCATTATCTAACTTACCACTTTTATTTACATAAGCTTTCATTCTTTGTTTTAACCATTTAGCACCAACCTCATCTTGAGATTTTATAAGGCTTTCCATACCTTGAGCCATAGTTTTAAAACCTACACCAGAAGCTTTAAACGCTTTCCAAACTATAGCATGTAGTATCTCATGTCCTCTTGCTGCAAAGTTTTTGTTTTTAGCCGATTTTTTAGCATTAACAATTATAAGCTGGTGCTTGTCAAATTTATTTGTTTTTTTGTTTACACCCTTGTTTTTAACCTTAGGTTGAAGTATAGACGCAGTTGCATCTTCCCATGTATCTTCTAATTCTTTTACTAAACCACCTATTTCTTTTTTAGTAAAACCTTTTTCTTTTAAATTGTTAGTTAACCAGTCTTTAGCTTCTTGCAAGGTATTACCTTCAAATTTTTCTATTGGTGCTTCAGGATCAATTTCGTTTATCTTACCAATCATTACATCAGACTCAAACCTTTTTATTTGATCTGCTACTCCTTGTCTAGCTTGAGTATAAGAAGAGTCACTAGATTTGTTTTCTTCGTCCCACATTTTCTGAGCTTGCTTTTCTACTTGTTGTTGGGTAGGAGCTGTTTTATTTTTATCATTTAAAATTGCTAATGCTCTTTGTTCTAAATCTTTGACTTTTTTACCATCTTCTAGTTGATAAGATTTATCATGATTTATTAATTGTTCTTTTTGAGCTTCAACATTGTCAAACCTGTCAGAAAGCATTTTTAATTTTTGTCTTTTTTCTCTTCTTGACAAGTCAGGGTTTTGTTTTATTTCTCTAGCTTGATCTCTTAATGATCCAGATTCTCTAGCTAAACCTCTAAGCAAGTTAACACCTCTTTGGTTTAAACCACCAAACCTAGCCATAATACTACTAATTTGAGTTTCAGAAGCTAACTCTTCTTTAGATAATTCTAATTGAAGTTCGTTTAACTCTGCTTCTTTTTTACCTCTACCAACAGAGTTGTTTACAGCTGAAAACTCATCACCAAGAAGTTGATCAGTTACTATTTTTATTTTAGCTGATAAGTCAACCATTTTAGCAGATCTCTTGTTCATTTCAACATTATCAGCTTCAGTAGTCATACCTGTCATTAAACCTAAAGCACCTTGCAAAGCTCTTGGTCCTACGTGAAAAGCACCTGTTGATCCAATTGTTTTGATAAAAAAGTCTGCATCTAAACCATCGCCTAATTCAACTCTATCTCCTCTTTCGTCTCGTTTATCAAGCATAAATCTGTCTACACCATTTTGACCTAACTGCGTGAATACTTCTTGAGATATTTCACTTGCTTGAGCTTTTGCAAAACCTAATAACGATCTACCAATTGGTGCAAGAATAGGTTTAAAAAGTTCATCTCTAACTTCGCCAAAAACACCTGTTCCTGGTCCTTTAAGAGCTCCTCTTAACATCAACATTTCAGGTATCATTGTTGCTGCCTCAAAACCACCATAAGCTATAGGTGCCATTATTAATTGATCTGTAGTATATTTTCTTTTACCAGACTCAACATCTCCAACCATTTCTTTATGCTTATCAACACCTCCAGACAAACCAAAAACAGCCATATTAGCCACCATACTTCCTCCACCAGTAACATAAGCAAGTGCTAGATTAGGTAAATTTTCAAAAACACCTAGTATACCTTTTTCAACAGTACTTTTAACTCCAGAAAAACCTACTGGTTGTTTTTTAAGAAACCTATCCATATCCCTCTTATCTATGCTCTTCGCAGTTTCTCTTAAACCATACGTTATCACTTTTAAAGCAGATACGTTTGAATTGTTTATTTGGTTTTTACCTTTACCTTTGTTTTCTCTATTATCACCTGCATTCTCTAAAGCAGTACCAAGATGATCAGTAATAGTTCCACCAAGCCAAAGAGCATTACTAAACACTTTCGTACCGTTAACACCAAACGTGTATATCGCGTTTGCAGTTGCATTGTTAATGTTCTCTAAATAATCTAAAGATTCTTTTTGTGCCTCGAAATTATTATTTAAGTCTATGTGAGATAATTTAGCTTTGTTAACAAGGTTATAAGTATTTCTAAGTTTTTGCTCTCTTAGTTTAAAATCTTGTATTTCTTTTCTTGATATAACCTCGCCTCCTTCTGCTCTTGCGTTTATTTGCTCAATAAGTTTGTTTAGATCATTGCTTTCTTGAACAACCGCCTTTTCTAACGTAAGTACTCTGTTTATTTTTATTTTGTTGTCTTTAACTCTAGCTCCCATTCTCTCAGTTTGCTTAGCTGAGACTTTCATAAGATAATCTTCTTCTTCTGAGGATAAGTTTGCTAAATGACTATTTACTCTTTCTATTTTTTCATTTTCTTGTAACTCGTTACTTCTTAGTTGTATAGCTTTTTCTTTAATAAGCTCAGGAGTTACTTCACCTTCTGGCACTAGCTCTTTAAAACGTTCGGGTGCTAATCTTTGTAAATCTTCAAAATAATCTTCTGCATTTTCAAGATGCTTGTTTGAATTTGCATTTATTGCTTTTCCAAGAACTTCACCTACAGTACCAACAACTTTCCTAGCTTTGTTTCGTAGATCTTGTTCAAATCCAAAAGAACCAGCTCCAACACCAGGCATGTATTTCATTACACTGCCTTTTTCTTCAATAAATCTTCCAAACCTAGCAATATAACCACCTTCTATATCTTTAGCAGCGTTAGCGTTATGAGCTTCTTTGCTTAATCTGTTGCTAGAAGCGTTTTCTGCATCATAATCAACTATTCCACCTCCTTCACGAGCTTCTTCAGAGATTAAGTCGTTTATAACACTAAGTTGCTGAGGTAACGCATGGGAATTTTTAATTGCCATTGCATCAGGGTTTCCATAAGTGTTAAAAAACTCATTTAACTTATCTGCATTTTTTTGGTTTCCATTAAGTAGCTTTTTACCACCAAGTTTTAGCTCAAAATTATCTGTAGATATTTTTAATGGTTCTTTAGCGTCTGGGTGAGTTACATAAACATAATCTCCAAGTCCTCCTTCTTCAAACTCAAAACCCATACCAGAATAAGACTGTCTAAGGTGTTTTACTACGTTTTCCTCGTCCATGTCTATTAAATCTGCTGTAACAGGCTTTAACTTATCCATAATCGTATTAGGATCTTGACCCATACCAGTTACCTGCTCGTTTGTACCACCTGCTGTAGCAATAATATCTCGCTCTGTATATTCTTTGTCGTTATTAAAAATAATAGCATCACCATCTTGCATAAACTCTGAAGATTCAGGTCTATACCTTATGTGAAAGCTATCTTGGTTGTAAGAATATTCACCAGACTTTGAAACACTATCAAACACTTTATCTCTATATGACTCGTCTTTCATAGCGCCTACAAAATCTTCGTAGCCACCAGTGAACCTGCCATCGGCTTTTACATTTGCATAAAGTTGGTCAATAGGTCTTTTACTCATTAGTCATTTTCTTTTACAGGGTCTAAACTTCCAGTGCTAGTAGATGTTTGATTAGGATCTTTCATTGCTGTAGCGTCGTAATCAATTGTATTTGTAATGCTATTACCATCAAGTTGCCAGCCGTTATTAATTAAAACAGGTACGTAAATTTGATTACCTTTACGATCTAATTTATCTCCATCTTTTACTATTCTATAGTAACCTGATTTACCATTTCCAGTACCATCAAAAGCACCAGACTCATTTGCGTTTGGATAATCTTTTGCAATATCTTTTGCGGATAAATGACGAACATCAGCGCTTTGATCAATATTATTTCTATACCAATTGATTTCTTTTGCAACACCTTGTCTGATAATTTTAAAATCTTTACTATTACCTCTTAGACTAGAACCACCTTTTTCATCCATTTTTGAATATTGTGCAATAGCATCTAACATAGTATTATTACCTTGAGCATCTACCCTACTAGCTTCTAGTAAGCTAAACTCTTCCATTTTTTCATTTAAAATAAGATCTTTTCTAGCGTTTGGATTTCTTAAATTTAGTTGTGATTGCTTGTACTTTTCTAACTCCATTTTATCATCAAAAACTTTTTTAGCTGCATTGATTTTGTCTTTATTAGCTTGTTCTGCTGCTTTTCTTTGTTTTTCCCAATGATTAGTATGATTGTTTTCTACAGCATTAACAAGTTTATCTGTCATTATAGACCTAGAAGTTTCTAAATCAAAATTTGGATTATTAGTGTTTGTTATAGCATCTATAAGTTTAGCTTTTTCTTCAGGATCAACAATATTATCACCATTTTCGTCCCAACCACCAATACCTCTTAATATGTCTTCATCTAAACTAATATCTTCGTTTAACAAAGTAGGAAGGTTTTTACCACCACCTATATCATCAGATATTGAAGCTCTAAAATCTTTTATAGTGTTAGGAACAATTTGAGCAAGTGCATTTGTAGTTGCATTTCTGTCAAACGTAGAGTTTTTCTTGTTAAGAGCGTTTAGTTCTCCAAGAGTTTTACCAACTTCATAATTCTTTAAAATATACATGTCTTCAAACTCAGCATTTGTTTTTTCTACGCCATTAACGTTAAAAACCATTTCACCTTTGTCATTTGTTTTAACTGAGTAGTTTCCTTTTAAAACAGCTGTCATGTATTCGTTTTCTTCTTTTGTATGTGCGGAACTTAAATCACCATCTTTTTGTAATTTAGCTAAATCTGTTACAAATGCTTTGTGTTGTTGTGTAAAAGCAGATCTTTGTTGCATTGATTTTTTAGCCGCCATCATACCTTTTTCATCACCTGCCTTTAAAGCTGTTAAATAATTTTGTTTAGCTTGTTGTGCAAAATCAACAGTATCATTGTATAGTACCTCACCTAAAGAACCAGAAGCTAATTCAACTTCATTAGCAGCTTCTGTAAAAGCATTGTTAGAATCAACTTTTGCTTGCTCTATTTTTTGTATTTCACCTAAAGCACTAACAGCCATGTCTTTTCCGGCTGTTGTTATTTTATCAAGACCTGATAAGTCTGCAGGCCCCATACTTTTACCTACATCTCTTGCCCCTTGTATTAGGGCCATATCTGCTTTTGTACTTACAGCCATATTATTTATTTTTATTTATTTTTAAGTCTTTTTTACTAAAAGGCGAATCAACTAAAGAATAATTTCCAGAAAACGCACCAACACCTCCGCCAAAAGCACCAGTACCACCGCCTCCTAGGTTATAATTACCAAGCCCAGAAGTATCTAATTTACCATCATATTGATTAAATGTAGTTTGGCCTAAATTACTTATTTTAGGACCTGGTATACCTTGATTTAAAATATCTGTGCCTGTGTTTGCAACTTTTGCGGCAACATCTCCTCCTGGTAGCTTTGGTATTTTCATACCAGCAGTAGCTATTGAAGCACCTGCACTAGCTATATCACCAATAGCACTCATTTGATCAGATTTTGCTTGAGCTCTAGCGTTATTAGCAGCCGCAGTTCTTTGTTGTGACATACCAAACAATGTAGATGTTTTTTGATATTCTAAACCTCTAGCTTCTTGTGCACCTGCTTGTCTCATTTTCTCAGCATACATTTCACCTTGACCTTCCATAGCTTGGTTTTTAGCAGCTTGTTGATTTGCCATTTTTTGGTTTTGAGCTTCTTGCATACCAATACTAGCAGATGATTTTTGAGCTGATAATATTCCTTGATTTGCTAAAGTTTGAGCCAAACCAGCAATACCACTACCACCGGCAGCACCACCCAAACTATCCATAATATTAGCTTGAGACTGTTGGAATTGTTGTGATTGAAATTGTGCTTGCTGTTGATTAACAGTCATGTCTTCAAAAGTGTTTTCTAAGTTTGCAAAAGGATTTCTAACACCAGCCGCAAGATTACTAGTGTCAAGATTTTCATATTCTTTTTTCATCTTAGACATTTCATTTTTAGCAGCTGCTTGCTCGTTAATTCTACCTCTACGACCAGCTAAAGAAACCCCTAACTTAGCAAGACCACCTGCACCAGCAATACTTGCTCCTATAATTGCTACTGTTACAAATGCCATATTTTATTTGTTTTTGTTAGTGTATTGTTCATATTCTTTGTAATTTCTTGAAACTATTTCAGCTTCTAATTCTTCTAAATTTTGTGTATTGCTAGGGTTTTTATGCACGTTTACAAATATACTTTCTTCATTTGCATATATAACCCTTTTAACACCAGGCGTTGATACTACGTAACAAGGTGCTATATAATCTTCTGTAGAGTCTTGCGTTGCTACTGTAATATAACCAGTTAATAAAAACCATACATGTAAATGATTATGTATTGCACCTACAACTACAGAGTCTTTTATCATTGTCATTTGCCTAATGTATATACCGTCTGCAAATGTATGTTTTAATGGAAACTTTTCTGGCCTTACCACCTCGCCATTGTTTCCTATAATATTTTCTTGATCAACGTTGTCTAACAACGCTTTTTCTAACTCTACTATTTTACTTCTAGAGCTTATTTCATTTTTTAACATATAATATAACTTAAGTATATATTATAGTTACACTTTTTGCTGTTTATTTACTACTTTCGAATATTTCAGAACCTATAGCAAACAACTCTATTTTATCTTTACTGTCATTAACAAGCTTTACTCTAGCATAATAACCTAATATACCACTAATGTTTGCTCTATTGTCTTTTGAGAACATGATAAAATCTGCTGTAGTAGGAGGTGCTTGACCTGATGGTTGATCTATAGTTAAAGTGTTTCCACTTATACCTGTTATAGGGCCAATTAATAATATATTATCAATGTCATTTGTATTGTACTCGTTACCTTGAACACCTTGTATGTTTGTAGGCACATACCAAGCAAGATCTCCTACTTGTAAAGAAACGTTTATATCTTGACTAAACCCTATTGTTATTAATGGCATATTATTCTATTGTTAAAATTTTATCTAATTCAAATACTAAACTTATGTTGTCACTACCAAACGAGCTTACCGTAACATCACCTGTTATAGTACCAGTTCTACTAGCTCCTGCAAATTGTAAAGCTTGACCATTTTCAGGTTTAAAGGCAGTGTTTACAGTTAAAGTATTACTACTTATATTTGTTACGGTCGTTGTTGAAGCATCACTAATACCTATGCCAACAACAGTACTAACATCATCTTTAATTCCATTTACACTAGCAACATCAAAAACTGTTAAAGAAGCTGCTCCAGTTGCATCAGCATCGTTTACAGTTGTTAATACATCAGATAGTTCTACTTTAAAATTAGAAATACTAAAATTAGTATTGTTAAATACTTTAGACATAACAGGGCCATAGCCTTTAAAAGTTAAACTTCTACCAGCAGCAAAAGTATTGTTAGTAGCGGCTAAAGTTATAGTACCACCTGGGTAGTCAACTAGTGTTGGGTTGTTAGGGTCTGAGCTATCAACTATTTTTGCAACATCATAAAATGGAAAAACTGTAGTTGATTTACCAGCATTGTAGTAACCTTTGTTTATTGCTGTTATAGTTGATATTGTAGCACCACCAGCAATACCAGTACCTATTACTTCCATGCCAACAGATAAACCTGAAATATCAGTTATTTCTAAATCTGCACCAGTGCCTGATGTTTTAGTAGACCTTGCTGTAGTGAAATAAAAGTCATTTTGATCAGGTTGTTTAACTATTTCCATAGCATCCGAACTTAAAGATAATGCCCATGAAATTGAAATTGTTTTACTAGATACGTCTCCAACTCTTGTATCTCCACCACTAACCGTGTAGCTAGAAGCGTAAGTACCATAACGCTCATCTCCAGCATCTTCATTTGCTGATAAATGTGCAAACGTTATTGTTGTGTTTACTAACTGATTTATTCTTGCAAATATATAAGAACCTATACCCATAAAATCACTAAGCTTTGTATCATAGTGCATTTCAGGATATATAGTAAAAATATATGTATCATCATCAGCTACGGTTGGAAAAGTTACTGTGTTGCTATACACACCGCTACTACCAATTGTCACAGGGTTTAGTCTGT
>TARA_R110001592_G_scaffold164356_3_pt1 | contig 13539 bp, 1 predicted proteins | sample TARA_R110001592 | Tara Oceans TARA_R110001592 (sample SAMEA4398387) | marine metagenome | biome: Polar Biome; feature: [SRF] surface water layer (ENVO:00010504); material: water (ENVO:00002006), including particulate matter (ENVO:01000060) such as... | depth 5 m
TTGTTTATAATCTCCTGAGGATGATATATCAGGACCCACATAAGGTGTTAATAGTAAGTGAGGATCAGATCCTGGGAAATTTGGATTTTTTAAACTAAATAAATGTATATTAGTTTGTGCACTTCCTGTTGGACCACAACATATTTGAATAGGTGAAAGGCCTTTTGCATCATCAAATCTTCTAGGGTTTATTCTAAATTCTACTGTTTTAGAAGATGCTGATATATGACAATCTATGATAGGTTCTGGTGGAATTTCATATACTATGGTTTCAGAAGTAGGTAAAACACATTCACATCTACTACTACTTATTTCTCCTGCTACTTCACATCCATACTCCATTGAGGAGGAATAAGGACAACAAGTACAAGATTCATATTCTATGTCTCCTGGTAGTGGTTCTCCACCTGAAGCTATAGGAGCACATTTACAAGCAGCTCCATCTATTTGGCCTACTAAAGGTGCCATAATATTAGGATAATCTGTTGGTCCTGGGTTTATAATAGGACCAGGCACATCTTCACAAGTAGCAGTAATTTCATAAAAATATAATAATTTTCCTGCTGCATTAGATCCTCCTCTTTTAGTTGTATCAGGACATATGAAATTTATTATATCTATGAAAGTAGGTCCAGAAGAAAAATCATTTTGTACTGTTTGTCCATTTATTTGCCAAGTACCATGTCCTGCATTAGTATGTGCTAATTGTAAATCTATTATAAAAGATTGTATGTCTTGAAATTGACCATCAGTAGTTAAGTTAGTTACACCTGCTACCCAACTAAGAGCATTACCATTACCATCTAATGTTGTTTCAAATTGATAATCTGTGTTTACTTTTATATAGTAAGGTCTTGTAAATCTACCTTCACCATTACATGTACTACTTCCTCCATTATTAATAGGTGATATTGGGGGTAAATTATTTATTGTAACAGAATTATCATATTCTGCGGGACCACAAGTACAACCACCATCATTTGCTGTATTGTCATAAGACATATCAACATAAAAATAATTTCTTAAAGGTTGTGTATGACCATTTGTTATAATAGGTCCACATAAATTACCATTTAAAGTTATTTGTCCTTGTTCTCCTAACATCCAAGATAAATGTAAAAATCCATCATTAGATTCAATTCCCGAAAATTGTGGGTTAGAATAAAAATCTTGATTTGCACTAAATGGATAATTTTTAAATTCATTTATAGTAGTTATAAAATCTTCTCCTGCTACTGTATATTCTGTATTAGCTAATTCTACAGATGATGTTGTTTGATAATATGTTGTTGATAATGATATGTCAGTACCTGGTGTTGCTTGATAACTTCCTGGCCAATTTTCGTCCCAATGTTCTCCTGTTTGGCCTGTTTCTGGTGTTTTAGCATTTACGAAATCAGTCCAAGTATTATAATAATTTGTATCTGTTGGATATTCATATACTGTTGATGTAGGATCTATTATTGAATTTTGGTAAAATCCTTGAATAGTAAATAGTCCATATTTATTTCTTAAAGCTGAATTTGGTCCTAAACATAATAAATTATTTACATCATATGTGATAGATGTAGTTTCTGTTACATCTTGATTAGGTTGTAATTGAATACATTGTGGGATTTTAGATTGAAGATCTATATGAAATTCATATTCTTTATTTGGATAATGAACTGCATCATACTCATGTATACATGTACCCGGCCCGTTATTTTCTGTAGGGGCTGGAGAGATATCATTTTTATCTTTAAATCCTGGTCTTGTATGATCTCCAACCTGTGAATTACCATATTGTACATAGTATAATTCTGCTTCTATTACATTAAAAGGAGTATCATAAGGAAAAGGAGCTAATGCACTACCTGATCCTACAGTAGAAGCCATTAGTGCTGCGTCTCCTCTTACTGCATTTATATCATCAATTATATCTTTATAAGTATACCATTGTTTAATATAAGTTTGTGACATCGTTTGTCCTGCTGTAGCTTCAGGTAAAGTACAATTATCTGTGGTTGGATTTTGAGAATTAAACTCACAAGAAGTATCATTCATTAGATTATAATAAGGATAGTTTGTGTGTGTTATGATATTTTGTTTACTAACATCATTTCTTCTATAAGAACTATCATTACTAGCCCATGCATGTCTTTGTTCTACTCTATTTTCAGCTCCTGTATCGTTATTTGGATTTTGAGGGTTTGATAACCATGATCCTCCTCCATTAGAATAAAATTTATTATAACCATAATATGAATAATCATATCCTAATAATCTGATGTTGTTTGGAGTAGCATATCCTCCTCCATAATTTGTTTCACCTACTTTTGGTCCTGCCATTCCTGCTGGGCATGGTATTATTTCAGAATCTATATGGCGTCTTCCTTGTAAATCACCATCTCCATCACCATCATAATCCATCCAATAATCTGGATCTCCCATACCATAAGTCTGTGAATACCATCCATTATCATTTAGATATTGTACTTCTGATGAATGCCAAGTATTATTATTTGTAGTACTACCCCAAAGAGAATTGAATCCCATTCCTGAGAAGTATTTTACATTATTAGATCCATCTGGTGTAGTGTTTGGATTTTGTCCAGGATGATTTTGTGCATACCATTCAAAAGCTATTTTTAATTGTTCACGATGAGCAAAATATTCAGTGTTATAACCACTATAACCACCAGCAGGAGAATAAGGACCATAAAGTGTTGTATTTGTTTTTGTGGTAGTATTAACTACAGAAAGTGCAGTCCCAGATGAACCTGGTATATCTGTAGTTGTAGGTAAATCTACTCTATGTATTGGTTCTGATTTTCCTTCATTTCCTTGATTATAATAATCACCTGATATTGTTTTTGCGTATGCTTGTGGTCCTGTTGATGAATTACCTGAGGTAGCTAGGATACAATTTGCAGTTCCTGAATTATTATATAATATACCTGTTTTAGTAGGATCTCCCATTTGAGCTCCTGAATTACTTCCTATTAAAGGTTCATTAGTATTAGTTTGGATTGCAGATGAATTAGATGATAAAAATATAACCATTCTATATTGAAATTGACCATCTGTTCTTGGATAATTCGATGCATCACCATAATAAGGTTTAGCAATTAAATGTCCTACTACTGCTTGTAATCCTGAGTTGCCTGCTTGTGTTAATTCTTCTCCTATTTGGAATGCTCCTATTCTATCATTTGCAAAAACATTCCAACTATCTGCTGTTGTTTCATTATTATAAAAGAAAGAATTAGCTGATCCATGTTTGTATCCTCCAATTAAAGAGGGATATATTGTTCGAGAAGATTGCATATAAGAGCTGGGTTCAACATACCATGTTCCTCCTGGTTCTAACGTTTGGGCTGATATAGTTGTAGATGTAACATATTCTGTAGCCATTTCAAACTTTAAAGTACTTATGTCTGTTGATTTTAAGATTGGGTCTTCCGAAATGAAATCCATAAAATCATCAAAGTTTGGAAAAGCACCTTGTGGTAATGGAATTAAATGTTCTCCAAAAGGATTTACATTAAATGTTTCTTCCATTGCTGCTCCCGAAGTTCCTCCTAATATTTGTCCGTAATTACTTACAGTTCCCGCTGTTACTTCTAGTACTATTATTGGAGGTGTTGCTAATGTTTGATTTGGAGAAACTTGTACTACTGTTGCTACTAAAGCTCCATTACCTCCTTGAGTTACTGATTCTCCTATTTCAAAATTACCACTTTGAGTATTTCCTTCTACTTTAAATTGATTAGTTGTTGTTGAACTTAAAACAGCAGCACTAGTATCTCCTACAATATTTAATTCTTTATCTAAAATACCATTAGTTATATCTATTATAACAGCTGGATCATTTAATAAATTTACTTCTATAACATCAGCAGTAAAACCTACATTACCTGGTTGAGTTACTTGTTCACTCATATTAAAAGCCCCTGTAATAACAGAACCTGTTATTATTATTTCTGTATTGTCGTTTAATATAAGGGTATCTGGACATTCTTCAGCACATAAACATTCATCTGCTACTATATTTCCTCCTATTTGTGATTCTGTCCAATCATCACTTAAAGTTATTATTTCTCCTAAACCATTAGCTGCTGTTACAAAATCTGTATATTTTATATGGGGTGTTTGGTTTGTGTCTATAGATTCATTTATAAAAAAGTTTTCTATTGAAAAAGTATATAAAGATTTTCCTCTACCTAACCCATCATCTAATTTACATGTTGATACTGATACACCTATATCACTTTCCCAATCAGCACATAATGTTTCATCTAATACTTGATTTAAAGATGATTCAAATTCTACACTATCAAATAATGACATTTTAACACCTCCATCCGTAGCTACAAAACCATATCTTTGTAAACCACCATATCCATCTGCTGCAACATAACCTGTTGTTCCGTTTAGGGTTGAATTTCCTCCTAAAGTAGTAGAGGGAGGGGTTCCTAAAATTTGAGTTCCGGCTACATCATTTTGGTTTTGCCATTGTGAATCTGCATAAGGATTTGTTATTAATCCATTACTACCATTTAATGCAGTAAGGTTTATAGCGTTACATGCATTATCATTTAAATAAGCATGAGCGTTATCTAACATTCCTGGATTTTCACCAGTACTACCTGTTAATATAGAACTCCATACATGTAAAGGAAAAGACATTTGTGTGTTGTGAAACATAGTTAATCCATCTGCTCCTAAATGATGATTAACATTAGAACCATCTATAACATTTTGGTCAGGAGCGGAAGGATACATAAAATTAATTAAATCTCCTTGATGAGCATAATCAGTATCTGTTCTATCTATATTATCAAAATATGTTCTAATGTATGCTTCATAATCTGATCTCCAATCTTTTTGACCTTGAGAAGTACCAATTTCTATTTTAGCTTGTGTTAAACCCACATCAACAAAATCAGGTGTATCATTTCCAGAAGCTCCAAATCCAGATCCTGGATCATATGATTGATGATATTGTGTTTTTGTAGTTGTAGTTGTTACAGAAGATTCATCATAAAAATTAAAACATAAAGCTTTTTCTCCTGAACCTGTTAGTGATGGTGCTGGTCCTCTCCATTTACCTGATAAGTTTCCTGAAATACCTGGGTTAGATTCACCTCCAGAATTATCAGGAATTTCATCATCATATATTCCATTACCATCGTTAATTATAGATTTAAAAGGATAATCAATTCCTGCAATATTTACTAAATCAGCAGTATCTTCTACATAATTATGTATTTGAACAGCCCTAACATTACCTGTTCCGTTTTTTGTAAGTTTATGCCACGTGTGACTTCCGTTAAATGCTTTTTCACCTGTTGTAATAGGAGTTATTGTCTCGTTCCAAAAAGAGGTTCCATCTGGATTAAATTCTCCTGCTCTATGTGATTCTATATCATTTTCACTATGAATAGTAGTAATAGAACCAAAACCTCCATTTCCTAATCTGTCTCCTATATTTGTAAAAGGTAATCTAGCTACATCTAACCATCTTTCATAAGAATTAACCATATGGTAAATAGTACCTGTAAAGTTAGAAGTTGCTGCCCAATTTTCTACTGTAGTTGCTACATTTTTAAATACATCTACTGTCATTGAAGTACCATCATAAAAACAGTATACTGTTGCATCTATAGGACATTGTTCTTGGAATACCTGATTTAAAGCATCTTCTGTTATATTAAATTTAAGAGTGCTTACATCTACATTTTGAAGATTACCTAAGGCTGGATCACTTGTTGCGCTATCAGAATAATAATCCATAAATTCTTGTATAGGAGTTATTTGATTTAATAAATCTCCTTCAAAACCACCATGAGATGTAGTTGGATTATTAATTAATGTTTTACTATCACAAGGTCCTTCTGATTCTGTTAATATTAATGCTGCTGTTAGTAAAGAAAACATAACACTGTCTACGTCTTCTACAACATTATGACCTTGTACATTTAAAGCTTGTAAAAATGTTTGATAATTAATGTATAAAGTATCATCAAATGGTTCAATATTTGGGTCTTTTTTAAAGCCCATAACTCTTCTTATATGACCTCCATTTGGTCCTAAACAAGGACTTTCAACAGTTTCTCCTGAAGGTAATGGTTCAAAAGTTTCATAAAAATAATCATCAATATTAGACCCATAAAAACCATTAGTGTATGTAGTAAAATAATCTAAAAATTCATTTGATGTAGCGAACGTTCCGTTTCCTGTTGGGTTTTGTACAAGACCACAATCTGTTGGAGTTGTTACTATTTCTATAACTTCTTTTTCACAAAGCCCACTACATCCATTGTAATAAAATCCATCATTTTCATCACAAGTATATACTGCTGTGTCAAATTGTCCTCCTGATCCCCCACTAGTTGTACAAATACAATAATCTGTGTGTATATAAATGTTTTGACCTTCTAAAAGTTCATTTTCAATGTCATTAAAAGAATAATTAGTATAATCTGTAGTAGTAATAGCAGTCATATCAACTAAAAGATCATCCCAATTATTATATAGGTTATTATTTAAAGAAGCAAATGGTCCCCCACTTGATGTATCTATTATAATGTGAGTTATATATAATACTTCTACATTTCGTGTACCATCTATACAAACATCTATTGTATTTGATGTTGCTGTATCACCATAAGTAAATGCATTAAAATCTGTTGATGGGTTATTATCTATTAGGTAAGTTAATTGTGCTATAGCAGCACTTGCTCCATTACCTATTACTCCTGTGTCTGTTTTACCTGTACAAGTATCTGTTGATGTAGATCCAATTGTTTCTGTAGTAAATATAATATTACTAGAATATAAATCTTCTAAATCCGTATAAGTTACACCATCAATAGTCATTCCTCCTTCTGCCGTAGCAAAAATAGTTTCATTTATAAAGGTATTTGTTGGAAAAGGACCTACTACATCACATCCAAAAGATGCTATTTGTCCTGAGTTCCATCCTTCCATGTTAATCACATGATTTCCTGCTGTTAGGTTTACTTTATATACCCACCAATAATTAAAATTTTCTGTTGAGTCATTAGTTGTTTCTTTTATTATTTGACCATCAACAAGTAATCTTATTCTATTATCTCCTGCTAAACCTATTAAATATTCTCCGTCTGCTGGAACATTTATACATTCTGAAAATCCTACCCATTGATCGTAAGGAGTCATAGATTGGTACATACCATTTCCTAAAACAAAAGGTGTTGTATCATCCCATACTCCTATTTGATTTAGTCTTCCATCTGTTGTATTTTCATTAGGATTTCCAAAATAAGTATTTGTTGGATTACCATGATAATTTCCACTATTAGGATCAGCATAAAACCTAGCTCCAAATTTACCATAAACTGTTGCTTGGGCTCCTTCTTGTAACCCACCAACACCACTATTTATTGTTGGTGATACTTGGAATAATTGAGAGGTTGTTGTTTGTCCCCCAGAAGAACCAGCGTCTGTTCCTCCATTAAATCCTGACGTATTTAAACAGTTATTACTATTAAAAACAATAGCTAATGCTGTTCCTGTTATATTTGTATTTCCATTTACTCCTACACTTAATTGGTCTACTTCTACATAAGGTGAAGCACTTGAAACATAAGTAGCAATAAAATAACCATCTCCATTTATATCATTTGCTAAATTAATTATTTGTGCACTAACAGTTAAACCATTTATAGTGTAAGTGTGTTGTGTACCACTATTATCTGTTAATATTACACTTTCTCCATTTATATCATTAATACAATCATTTTGTGTTCCATCTGTTCCCCCAGTAAAATCATATACATCTAGACAATCTCCTATTTCTCCACTATCATTACTTAATGTTACAAAAGTACCTGTTATTGTAGTATTAGCTGCTGTAGAAGAATCTGATGTTGTAATATTTACTGATGTTGCTTTTCCTCCTTGTCCAGTACCTGTTACTGCAGTAAAATTAGGATTAGCATCTATAGCTGCTGCTAAGTTATTAGCTTGATCTTGATTACTAGAACCTGTTACAGTGAAAGTATATGTTGATCCTAAAGAATCTTCTAATATTATTGTTAAACCATTATAACTTGAGTTATAATTGTTATTTGTACACCATTCTATCATTCCTGTTGCTGGTGTACCTCCACTACCCCCTGATGGGCTAGGGAAATTTATTCGTGTAGATGCTTTTGTTCCTGGTCCTGATAATACAGTAAAATCATCACACCCACAAGAAGATGAAGGTGGAAATTCTGTAAGTATATCTGGAGTTATTAATTCTGAAAATATAGTATCTGTGTTTATTCCTGGTGTTGCTGGATTAACAAATCCTTCATTATTTAAATCTGTTATAAGATTATCATATATTTTATAACAATGTCCTGTTATTCCTCCTGTGTGTTCACAATTTGAACTTAAGTAACTTATTATTTCTTGGTTTGTTAAATAAGCAGATGCATTAATATCTGGACTACTCCAATATAATTGACCACCATCTTCAGAACTATCTAAAGCACCTATATTTCCAAAATATGATTGTGAATCTTCGTCCCATGTAAAAACTCCTTCTGCACCTGGTATTGCTAAAGACAAATCATTATTAATAACGGGATCACCACTATCTCCCATAAAGAGATAATCTATTAAGTGTTCTGCTGTTACTGTTATAGTTACACCTGCATTATGCACATATATGTTAAATGTTGCATTACAAGAGGGATCTTTATCATTTGAATGTTTTACACACGTTGGATCTACTTCAAAACATTCTATTACAAATAAACCATAATCATTTATTCCTGTGCATTGTTTTTCTCCTAAGTATAAAGGTATTTTTGAAGGATTTACTGATTCAAAACTAAAAGTAGATATATCATGACTACAATATCCATTTGTACAATCAGTTACCCAATCCATAAATTCACTTTCATCATTAAATAAACCATTGTTTGTTAATGTTCCTGATCCGTCAAATTTTATACCATTTTGTATTAAAATTTTACTGCTACATGAATTTGTTCCAGGAATAATTGTTGTTACTGAATATGTGTCATTGGCTCCTCCTCCTTCATCTTGTCCTGCTGATCCAAAATCATGTTTTGTTAAGAATTCTACTTGTGGAAATTGTTGAGGATTACCACAAGCAGGTGTAGTCATATCTTCAAAGAAAGTACCTTGTATAGGTGTATTACCTTCTATTCCCATTAGATGTTGTTCTAGTTTTATTACTAAATCTAAATTATATTCGTAATGATTATAATGAAATAAATCTTGAGGTACTTCTAAAGAAGCACTAAATAAAGGATGTGCATCTATAGCAGCTGTTATACTTTGGGCTGTTTCTAAACCACTGTTTGCATCTATTTCAAATTCAATACCTGATGAAAATATATGAGCACTTCCATCAGTAGCTGTTAATTCTATTGTTTTAGGAAAAGGTGGGTTAAAATTTTCACCTATAGTACCCATTGAACATACTATTTCTCCTGTTGCTTTACCTGGATTACTTACATTTATTCCTGTGAATGCGGGGTCATCAACATACCAAGGAGATTCTATAAAAAATCCATTTGCCCCCGAATCTCCCTGTAAAGTGTATGAGAATTTTTCGTAATTAAAGGTTTTATATGTTGTTTCATCTGTTGTAGGCCCACCATATTCTTTTATATTTAATATAGTTTCAGGGACTCCATAACATGACATTAAGGCTCTGATTCCTCTTTCTGTTCCTTTTGTTTTTAAAAGAAAAGGTAAATTATGGTATAATCTTTTCCAAACTTCTTTTGTTATATCTCCTTTAGGTATTGAACTTCCTCCATTATCACACTTAACAATATCAGCTGTAATCATTGTTTGGCCTGGTGGGGCTACATAAGTTCCAAAAGATCCTTCTTTAGCTTTGTTAGTTCCTATTATATATTCGAATAATTCTTCATTTTCAAACTGATCAAAAGCTTCTATTCCTAAACTTTGTAAAGCTGTAAATACTAAGTCTTTTGATATACCATCTGTAAATGAATTGTGTGCGTTTCTTATTTTACTTACATGATCTATATAAATCCATATTTGATCAAAATATTGACCAATCATGTTAGTAAAAGTTACATATTGTTCATTTTCTTCTCTTTCAAGAACATGTTGAGGTAATGTTTTTGTAAGATTATATCCATTTTCTAAATCAAATCTAGAAGCTGATAATATTTGTCCTCCATATTCAGTGCTATATTCATCTAATTTACCAAACCATGTTTTTGCTTCATCTGAAGTAGTAGGATATAATTTAAAAGGTTTAAAAAATACATCACAATCTGTTAATCCTACTTCCATATATAAGGATTCAGGTAATAAAACAGAGCCTGTTAATTGTAAGTTTCCTATACCAAAATCTGGTTGTTTAGGCCAAGCATAGGGATGTTGTTCATAATATAAGAATTTTTCATATCCATCAAAAGTACTAATTATTTTAGCTCTTTTTGCTTCTATAACATTTCTATTATTTTTAACAGCTACTGAATTTGATATAGGTCCTGTTATAGTTCCTATATCGTCTATTTGTGCTTCATATAATTCTATTAAACCTAATTTATATTTAAAGTTTCTTAATCTTTCTTCCGCACTACCAAAATGAGTAAAATTTTCAAAATGGTATCCTGTTTCTAAAGAACCAGTACCTGTTAATGTGTAATCTACTGATAATTTTACACTTTCACTTAAATGACTTAATACGTTATATAATGAAGCTGAATTTGCTCCTTCTAAAAAACTATTATATGTTTTAAAAGATGAAGGAACTGAATCATTTAAACGTGTATCTATTCTAAAATTAGGTCCTTTTATAGCGATATTAGGATCATCAGGAGTTGCTGTTCCTAAATCTATTACAAATTCTATAGGATCTATAACATCTTCACATATTCTTAAATTTGATTTTTCATTTATATTTTCTGGAAGAGGTTCATATAATTTTATTAAAGTACATTCGTTTGCTGTATCGTATGCTATATTAATTCCTAATATATTCTTATTGTCTCCAAAATTAAGTATAAAATCTTTTTCAAACTGAGCATTTCCTATCTCGCTCATATATCTTCCTACCATTTTTTGAACTTCACTTTCTTCGTAAGCTTCAGACTTTATTTTTAATTCTGTTCTAGAAGGAGATATTTCATATATGTAAAATAATTTTGTAAAAGTATCAAAGATTTTTTTTCTTTGTAAATTAAATACACAAGAATATTGACCTTGAGTAAACCCTATCTCTTGAAGTTTTTTAGTAGGGTCAACAAATAAAGTATTAGTTAGTGTCCCTTCTTGTTCGTCAGGATATTGCCAATCTTCATAATTTTCTATGGAATATAATAAACTTCCCCCCATATCAAATACATGAAACTCTATATAATCATTTGCTTTACCAAATTTTCTATTTAAAGTTTTAGAAACAATCCTAGATTTATCTTTAGGGTTTATTCTATTAATATTATTTATTTGTATATTTTCCATTATCTCATACTATCTATTTTCTTACCATGCCAATACCTATGTTTTATACCAAAAGTTCCTGCTTTAGGTATCCATTCAAATCTAGATAAACTCCAAAAGTATCTAGAAATTGGTTTAGTGTGTGGGTTTATTCCCCCCACTCCAACACCTATTGGATTCCAATTTGCCCATCTTTTATAAGCACTATTTTCTAATTTTGGTGTATCATTTGTTCCTTTTACATATTTTAATCCCCAATACCAATCTCCTTTAGGAGAACTTACTCCTAATCTCATTAATGATCCTGCTTCTCCTATACTATCATTTTTTAATAAATTATTAGGATTAGGTTTAAATCCAGCTGGAGGGCTTTTTGGTTGAGGTTCTCCTGCTAATCCTGATAATCCTGGGGCGCTTATTCCTGCTAATCCTGCTGCTTGTCCTGCACTCATACCTCCAGGTGAACTTGGCATTGATGACGATTTTGTTTTGGATTTTTCTCCTTTATCTACTTTATTTATATATCTATCTATTAGATTTTTTCCTATAAGTTTATTTCTTTCTGTACTAGTAACTTTTTTATCCATTTCACCCGTTACTATATTTTTAAGTTGTGAAGTGTCTATTTCTAGATTCTTTAAATCTCCATCTGGGTCTACTTTTTCTAATATTTTTGTATATCTTACTATTTTACGTCTAGTTTCTAATAATTGAGGTGTTACTTCACCTAATCTTGACTCTGCTGATATTTTTTCTTCTGGTGTTAAAGCTACATCTCCTCTTGCTCCTAAATCACGTTGATATCTATATCTTAATCCTTCTAAGTATTCTTCTTTAGCTAATAATTGTCTTGTTTCTCTATCTAATGCTGCTATATATTCACTTACTGTTGGGTATTTAGTAGGATCAGCTATAAAGTCATCTGGATCTAATTTTATTATTTTTCTATCTTCTGCTTGTTTTCTTTCTTCTTCATCTCCATAAAGATCTTCATTTTGGAATTCAGGACCTGAAGGAATTCCTTTAATTACATCTTCAGTAACTAATATATATACTTCTTCATCTGGTGTTTCTTCAAGATGACCTTGTGTTCTTTTAAGTATAAGATAAGTATCCCATTTTTTAATTTTTCTTTTTCTACCTTGATCCATATAATAAACTGATTTATCATCTGGTTGTTTTAAGAAAGTACCATTTTTAAATATTGGGTGTTCTTTATTTAAATCATCTGCTTCTGCTAATTCTTGTTCTAGTTCAACTATTCTTTCTGTAAGTTCTATTATTTCTTCATCTCTTTCATCTTGATAATTACTATAATAATCTAAACTTGACTTTATTAAATACTCATGTGAATCTGTTGCTCCTTCTTTAGGAATACTATAGAATGCTTTTTCATGGTCTTTCCAAAACTTTTTTAAATCTACTTCTTCTGATTTTGAAGATTTATGAAATTCAGAGAAGCTTTTATCTATAACTTTATTTACTGATTTACTACTATATACTCTTTTTTTTATAGTAATAGGATGAGATACACTTGATATTTTATGTTTATGTTGACTTCCATTATATGGTTCTTCTAACATATAACCATGAGGGTATTCTCCCTCATATGTGTGGGTATGTTTTGTTATTTCTCCCGTTTGGGGATCTTTTCTGATAAAGTCAAATATTTCAACAGTATCATCCTCGTATATTACAAACTGATGACGATGGCCTACCTTTCCATCAGGTAAAATCATTGCTTCTGTTACTCCTTTAAATTTAACTATTTTAGGAGAAATTGCAGTTTCATGTGTTTTTAATGTATTTTTATTTAACATTATCTAACTACTTTAAAATAATAATCTTTATCATATATATTTATACCTTCATTACTATCTACTCTAAATTGTAGTTTATAATAACGTTCTGGTTGTAATCCTTCCATATATAAATCAAAGTACATTCCTTCTCCATCTGCACTTAATTTTGTATATGAAGTATCAAAAGGGATTATTACTTCATCTGTAGTTGCATCACGTAAACTATAATAACTTGTTTCAGGTAAATATTGTGTATCTAAATAATTTG
>TARA_R110001592_G_scaffold61640_2_pt1 | contig 13536 bp, 32 predicted proteins | sample TARA_R110001592 | Tara Oceans TARA_R110001592 (sample SAMEA4398387) | marine metagenome | biome: Polar Biome; feature: [SRF] surface water layer (ENVO:00010504); material: water (ENVO:00002006), including particulate matter (ENVO:01000060) such as... | depth 5 m
TACAATTAAGAATCTACGAGATAGAAAAGAAGAAATAAACGAAGAGATAGAGTTTAAAAATACACAATCTTTATCAGACGAATTATATGAGATTGAAGATACATTAAAAAAACTAGGAGTAAATGAAAACAACACTGTTAATTTTAATTAGTTTGTTATTAACAAACTGTACAGCAACTAGAAGTAATGTAGGTGCTACGTTAGGTGCGACTACAACTACGGCAAGTTGTGTATCTTTAGGTATAGATAATCCTTATGCGATTGCTAGTTGTGCTGTTGTAGGTGCGTTTGCTGGGGCAGAGCTTATGTATAATTCAGATTATGATGTACACAACGCTACGTTTGTAGATCATTTAAATACAGGACCATCAACATCAAGTTATACTAATTGGTATAATCAAAAAACTGGTAATAGTGGTATCATACATACTACAAGATCATATTTAAAAGGTCCTATTAAATGTAAAGATTATTCTGCTACAGTTGATATTACGAGTAGTTGGCCGTTAATTGGTGTCGGCGGTGTAAATAGAAATACAGTATTCGGTGTTGCTTGTCAACTACCTGATGGACAATGGGTTGAAAATAAATGAAAACAGTAACTATAACAGTAAATAAAGAAACACTTAAACAAGTTTATAGTCAGGTCGGTATGTTAAATGATATGGGGTTTCCTAACTTTCAAAAAGGCGAACCTATCTACAATCTAATGAGAGAAGTTAAAAAAGATTTAAGAAAACAAAAGAAGGTAGAGAAGTTAGGCTGGAAAGATGTATTAGAATTTTGGCCCATGTCTATTGTAGTACCAGGTATGTTACTATTGATATTATGGGGGAGTACACAATAATGCCTCCTTATGATCCTAGAGCTTTTATAAAACTTATGTTTTTGTCAATATCATTTTTATTAATTTGTACATATCTATTTGCTGGCGAAAAAATATTACATAGTAAAATTAAAAATATTGAACCACATGAAGTTGATGGACAATATTGTTTTGTTAAAGTTATAATAAAACAAACAGACAATGATACGATTGTCAAAGAAGAAATTTTGGAGTGTGCTGATGGTAAAAAGGGTATAGATACACCAAGTTATTGGGAACTATTTGCTCAGTTTTATTACAGAGACGTGTCAGCTCCAGAATACTGTCGGGTTTATAGCCGACCTAAACATGCTTTTAAATCGTTCGGAAAGACATGTTTACAAATCAACGGCGAATGGGAGGTTAGATAATGATAAGATATATAATCATAATCTCACTATGTTTTGTAATATATTCTGGTATGACAGGTGAAGAAGCATTAAATCATGTTTCAACGGCGCTTGACTTTTTACAAGATTTAGTATATAATGTTAAAAGTGAGGTAAATTAAATTATGAAAAAACTACTATTAGTTGTATTTGCGAGTGCGATATTAAGTGCTTGTTCTAGCTCAACTTACAAAATGAAGTCTGAAAAAGGTAAATTTGTTAATGAAGTACCTAAGTGGTACATGGCAGACTTTTCAGAAAAGAAAGCATGTGACACACCTAGATTCGGTAAAGAAAAAGATAAAATGTGTATCTTCGGTGTAGGTACATCTGTTTCACCTGATCTACAACTTGCTATTGAAAAAGGCATGATGATTGCTAAGTCTGAATTAGCAGATATTATCAAAGGTCAAATGAATAAATCTACTAAACAATTCATTACTGAGTTAGGAAGAACTCATACTAAGACAACTGTATCAGAGGTAGAAATGACGATTGTCAATCTAATTAAAGATACACCTGTTAGAGGTTATGAAATCTTTGCTAAAGATGTAACAATTACTAAAAACAATTATTACAGAGTATGGATTGGTCTAAGACTACCTATGGGTGAGTACAATAAAATGTACAATTACACAATCGCTGACGCTGTTGACGCCTATAATTTAAAAGAAAAGGCAAATATTGCTTATGATAAATTACTAAAGGATAATAATGAAGATAGTAATTTACAGTAAACAAAATTGTGTGTATTGCTCTAAGGCTAAGAGTTTAGTAAAAAATCTAGGCTTAGAGTATGAAGAAAAAATGATGGAATCATTTGATACACCACAAGCAATGTTAGAAGATATTGGTAAACAAGTTAGAACAATGCCACAAGTTAAGATTGACGGAGTATTAGTCGGTGGTTATAATCAACTTGTAGAATATTTTGATGATAAAGGCTTATCTAACTTCAAAGGCGACAAAAAATAGTGATAGACGACAACATTATTCAATTTCCATTAGACAAAATTGTTAGAGAACAAGACAAGTCTAATTCAGTAAAGGCAGATAAAAAGTTTGCTGAAAAAGTAAAACTAAAACAAACTAAAGAGTTTTGCGATACGGCAGTTGATGATATTAGTATGAATCTATTAAGAAGCTTTGTTGATATAGCCTTGAAAACACAAAATCAAACCTTTACAAAAGACTTGGCTCTTTTAATTGATGTATTAAGAGGTTTGATTTACAGAGATTTTAATTTAAATCATCCTGCTCAAAAACTAGTTGATAAATTAGTTACAATTAGTATCAACAAACATGGTGCTCAATCAGCAAAAATTGATTATACACCTGTTGTTGAAACAGAGAAAGTTAATAAACGTCCCATATCTAAAGAAATAAAGAATGAGATTAGAGATATAAACGATCAAGCAGGTTTCTTTGAAGGAGACGATTTAGATGAATAACAAAATTCTTACGAGAATCGCCGTCACCGGTTGTAAAATAGTTTTAACTAACCAATGGAATAGGAGAATATTATGTTTGGTTTAACAAAAAAAGTTGAAGAAAACAGAGGCAGAAAGAGTTTGTCAAAAAAACAAACAATTCTTAATGCTTTATTAAGAGGACAATCAATCGCTTGGAAGACTTTAAATACAAAGTTTGGTCTTAAATCACCAAGAGCTATGGTTGATACTTTAAGAGCTGAAGGTTACATGATCTACGGTTCAAAAGCAAAAGGTAAACATGTGTACAGACTTGGTACACCAACGAGAGCTATTATCTCTGCTGGTATCAAAGCGTTATACGGTACGCCTTTCAAATACGACAATGCTTCAGTTGTAGCGCCTACAAAAGCTACAGTTGCTTCTATTGACGCATAATTAAAATAACGGTGTGGTGGCGAGTAATCGCCACCTATCATTTTATGAATTTAGAATACGGATTATTACTTGGTTTTTTAGGTTGTGTAGTTACTGTTACAGTTTTCTTCATAGCTTTTTTGATCATAAATTATAATATGAAAAAAGAAATAGAACAAATGAAACAAAAACAAGAACTAAAAAAGAATCCATATTACTTTGGTGATGATACAGTATGATACTTGTAGACCTTAATCAAGTTTTAATATCTAATCTGATGGCACAGACCAGAGGTAAAGCAGATGTTACACCTAATAGAGATATGATCTTACATATGGTGTTGAATAGTCTTAGAGGTTTTAATTTAAAATTTAAAGAAGAGTATGGTGACATGGTATTATGCTCAGACGCAGGTGATCCATGGCGTAGAGATATATTTCCTAACTATAAACACGCTAGAAGAAAAAGTAGAGTAGACGGTCCATTTGATTGGAATACGATCTTTAATATAATAACTGAAATCAAAAATGAAATAAAAGAAAACTTTCCTTATGTTATGATGTATGTTGAGAAGTGTGAAGCAGATGATATTATTGCTATACTTTGTAAACAACAAACAGAGAACAAATATTTAATTGTTTCAGGTGATAAAGATTTTATACAATTACATCATTATGGTAATGTATATCAGTTTAGTCCTATGTTAAAAGGTTTTGTAGGTGAACAAGAAGATCCTATTAGATTTTTAAAAGAACAAATTATAAAAGGTGATAGATCAGATGGTGTACCTAATATATTAAGTCCTGATGATATATTTTTACAAGAGGGTGTTAGACAAAAACCTATTAATAAAAAAAGATTAGAAGAGTTTGAGAATATTGAAAAAAATGCTACAATAGAAACTGAAATTAAAAGAAACTATGAAAGAAATAAAAAACTAATCGACTTAACTGAGATACCAAATGACATAGAAAAAAACATTATAAATACATTTAAGAATTATAAAGTAAAAGACAGATCGCAACTGTTAAATTATTTTATTAATAACAAACTGAAATCATTGATAGAAAACATTAACGATTTTTGACAAATATATATATTGGAGATAATTATGGCAATACAACAAAATCCTAATCTTATGAGTAAAAATGCTATGGAAAGAGCTCTCGCTACAGATACAAAAGAGAGAACTACTATACATGAGATATTTACTAAGATTAATAACGCCAAAGACAAACCTAAGAAGATTGAAATTTTAAAACAGTATGATAATAAAAAAATTAGAATGCTGTTAAAAGCTGCTTTTGATCCTAAAATAGAATGGGATATACCTAAGGGTAACCCACCATATATGGCAAATGAAGCACCTGTAGGTACTGAACACACTTACCTAGAGGATCAAGCTGGTAAACTTTTTCACTTTATCAAAGGTGGTGATGGCGAACTATCTAAAGTTAGAAAAGAAACTTTGTTTATACAAACCTTAGAAGGTTTACATGAAACAGAAGCAAAACTTTTAATTAACATTAAAGACAAAACTGTTAATAAAGAATACAAAGGTCTTACAGAGGCAGTTGTAAAAGAAGCATTTGGTTGGAACGATTCGTTTCTAAAACTAGAACAAAAATAGAACATTTAGGGGTGTACTACATGTCGCACCCCTATTACCCCATTTTCCCTACATTTACTCAGCTTTTTTCGCTTGACTATCTTATTATAATGTGTTATTATAAATAATATAGAAAGTGAGAGTTATATTATGAAAAAAGTTATATTACTATTAGCCGTTTTATGGTTTGGTTTAACTGCCTTCTCAAATTCAGTTAAGGCAAATACTAATGAGTACAATGCTGCTGTGATAGCACACATTTTACAAACTAAATTAAACGGTACTAACGTTGATACTGAAGCACTAATGAAGTCTGAACTAGATAAACTAGGTCATAAGTTTGCTTTAGAAACTTTATCTATCATACAGGTATATTTACCGAGTATCATAGACGGAGTTATGGCAGAAATGAGACTAAAGATAGATGAAGAGTACAAGTGTCAACTATTAAAAGGTTCTGAAATTCAAGGTAAGGAATGTAAAGAATGATTTTAATATCATCAATATTTTTAAGGGAGAAACATTGTTCGTGTCACACAAAAGAAAAAAACAGGCTAAGATCAAGGCTAAATTGAAAGCCGAATTATCTGTGAATAGAAAATATAGAACAACTTATACTGACATTAAGAAATATTTTAAAATTATTAATGAGGCAGTATTTGATAATCTATTATCGCCCTTTAACGAAATACTAATTAAACAAATTAGAGATAGAGAAGTTAAATGTATGGGACAAGTTGTGTCATGGGAATGGAAAAGAAAAGGTACAAGACAATATTGGTTAGAAATGTTACCTTCTTACCGAAGTAAACAAGATTTTGTGGACACGTTAGGGCATGAAATGATTCATCTATATCAAATGGCAAATGTCGGAGATACAGGTAATCACAATGAAACTTTTTATAGTTTTAAAAAACCTATGAGACAAATAGGGTTGAATATATAATATGAAAGTGAGAATACATTATGGCAAGAAGACAAGTAAAAGAACTAGATCCTTACATCAAAAGTAGAGTAGGTAAAGCAATATTACAATTAGGTGAACTTAATAAACCATCTAATTTTTCTGGCACAAGTAAAGTTTATTATACAGGTAATTGGGTACAAGATATATACGATAATTATACTGAGAAACAAGCAGAGGTAATATTTCAAAAAGTAGAAAAGTTAAAACCCCAACTAGATTTTTTTCAAAAAAAGTTAGAATCGTTTACTGACTTTGAGGGCAAAGTTTGGGTAGGTTATGACTATATTGCGAGGAAAAAGTGAAGACAGATTTATTCAGTATACCACTATTCACATTTGACGTAGAGAGTCAAAAAAAAGAATTACACGATTTAGCATTAAAACTTGAAAAAGAAAACAATGGTAATAATGTAAGTAATCAAGGTGGGTTTCAATCACAACCTTTCGGTAAAGAAAACGAAGTATATAAAAAATTTATAGGTGATAATATTGAACTTATATTTAAAGAACTAAGCGACACATATGATTTTAGAAGTAATGTGATAAAACCTAGTAGAGGTTGGTTAAACGTTAATAGAAAAGGCGCTTATAACCTTGTACATAGTCACTGTCAACATGATTTTGTAGGTGTATATTATATAAAAGTACCTGAGGGCAACACTGGTAATTTAGTTGTAATAAATCCTGATAGACAAAATGAATTTACTTCATATGAAAACTTAGAGTATAACAAATATAATCAAGGTAGATTTAGTATCAAGCCAAAAGAAAATTTATTATTAATATTTCCAGGTGGGTTAGATCACTATGTCTTAGAAAACAAAACAAATGACTATCGAATATCAATGTCATTTAATATGGATGTTATAGATGAGAACGATAATTAAAACTTTACAGATAGTGTTTGTTGTAGTATTTTGTACTACGACTTTTTTCTATTATACAATACAAGGTAAAGCAAGGGCAGAGGCAAGTGTACCAAAACTACCAAACTTTGAACACACAAACAATCAACAATTTTTAAATAACGTTTTACAATGTGTTGAGTATATAGATCACACCACAACAGGTTTATATCCTGTAAATGTAGAACTGTTACTTGCTCAGGCAGCCTTAGAGTCTGGTTGGGGCAATAGTAGATTTGCTAGAATAGGTAAAAACTTGTATGGTATAAGAACATATGATTTAAAAGAACCTCATATGTTACCATCAAACAATCCTAAAAAGTGGGGTGTTAAAGTATACAACCATGAATGTGATAGTGTTTTAAATTACATAACAATATTATATACAGGTGGTGCTTATAAAAAGTATAGAGATTTAATTGAAGGTGGTGAAACTAATCCTCATATACTTATAGAAACATTAGGTGCTTATGCTTCTGACGAGAATTACTTTTCAAAAATAAAAAGCATACTTAGAAAAATAGAGAAAGAGTATAAAATAAAATGAGACTAATATTAATATTATTAATACTTTTAATAACTGCTTGTTCTACACAAAAACCTACTAAAGAGCATAGACTAATTGTAAGTTTTGTAAAGAATATTATATATCCAGGTTTTGGGTCTAAATGATAATTAAAAAAATAGATGACGCTGAAATACACGGTTGGTTTGCTAGACCTGTTTACTATAAACCTAATTTATTATCAAATGATCTAACAGATTTTTTAAGAAATAAAAAACAGCATTTAACAAGACCTGAAAATTTTAATGTAGATACTTCACATTATAATTATGATTTAAAAGAAGATTTGCCTACTGTAACACAACACTTTTTACAACACGTTAAAATATTTTTAAAAGAAATGGGTTATAATACAGACAATGTTAATATAAATAATATGTGGTTCAATTGTAGTTATAAAGGTGATAGTTTACATAGACACACACATAGAAACACTTTGATTAGTGGTGCTTACTATGTTAAGTCAAATAATGATGATAAAATTTACTTTCACAATTATGACGAAATGACTAGAGAACCTGAAAATTTTAATAATCTTTCTGCCGATCGTGTAGAATATAAATGTACTGAGAACACATTATTACTTTTTAAAAGTGATTTACCACACAGCACTAATACACAAACAGGAGAAGAAAAGATTACAATATCTTTTAACGTAAGTTGATGTTTTTAACACTATTAACATTTTTATCAGCAATTTCTATATCTGTTATAGCTGCTGGTTATTCAATCATTGGTCTAGCAACATTATTTGCTGGTGCTGTGATACCTATTATCGCAATGGGTTCAGCACTAGAAGTAGGTAAGTTAGTAGCGGCCAGTTGGTTGTATCATAATTGGAACAGTGATGTACCAAGGTTATTAAAAGGTTATCTATTCGGTGCCATTATTATATTAATCTTTATTACATCTATGGGTATCTTTGGTTTCTTATCAAAGGCACACCTAGATCAGGTAAAACCTACATCTGGTAATAATATTAAAATAGAATTATTAGACAATCAAATCAATCAACAAGAAAAGATTATAGACAGATCACAAAAAACATTAACTTTATTAGATAAGGCATTAGAAGTTTACATAGATAAAGAATTTGTAACTAGAGGTCTAAAAGAAAGAAAGAAACAAAAACCTGAAAGAGACGCATTAACACTTGCTATAAATGAGGCGAGTGATGAGATTTTCAAACTTACAAATCAAAAGGCGTCATTAAGTTTAGAACAAGATAAGATAGAGGCAGAGGTAGGACCTATTAAATATGTAGCAGAGTTGATCTATGGTGAGAATGCTGAAGATAACTTTGATCATGCTGTTAGGATTGTTATACTGATATTAATATTTGTATTTGATCCTCTTGCTGTACTTCTATTGATCGCTGCCAACATATCACTTAGACAGTGGCGTTTAAAGAAACAAACAGTTATAGATGAAAAAGGTAATAAGATACAAAAGAGAATGGCAAACTTACAAACTAGACATCAAAAATTAAAAGATAAAGAAAAAGATTATAAATCTTTTGTAGAAAAATTAGGTGCTAAAGAGTTGAGTGATTTAGATCCTAATGAAATAAAATTGAAACTAAATCAAATAATGGATTGGAATGATAGGAACAAAGGATAATTTTCTACCTGAAATAGAATTAGAAAAATACAAGAACAGACAAGATTGGGTAGACATTGCTCAACAAGGTATGTTTTGGTTAGATAGAAAAGCAAAATCAAATAATATATTTGAAGACTATATACTCAATCATTTAGCAGGCAGTTTTACAAATCAAATAGAAGGTTTTGAATACTGGATAAATATATTATCGACAGATAGTCAATTAGATTGGCATTTTGATAAAGATGAATGGTTATATAAGAGTGAAAATATAGTACATCCATTCAAAAGTACAGTATGGTATGGCTATCCACACGAAGTAGAGGGTGGTCAATTTGAGGCAAAGGGCATTGACAATTATGTTGATCCGTTGTATAATAGACTACTTGCTTTTGATGGTGATTATGAACATAGGGTTAGAGATATTACAAAAGGTGAACGATTAGGTTTAAGTGTTAATTTATGGGTATATAAACCAGAACATTTAAATTTAAAAAATCCTATTACAATGAATGAAATAAATGAGCATACAAATATTAGATAATTATTTTAGTTATAACGAAAGAAACTTTATATATAACTATTGTCGAAACTCTAAATTTAAAATAGGGTGGGAAGATAGTGACGACATAGAAAAACAAAATTTAAAATCATTAAACTCGACATTTACCTATGATGAGTATTTAGATTCAGGTTTAAAAATAGGTGTTGATAAAATATCTAAACTGAAAGCTGAACCAGTTAAGATTGTGGTCAATCTAACTAAACCAGGTGATGTACATATACCTCATACTCATAATGGTCAAGTTGTAATGTTATATTATGTAAATTTAGAATGGCAATCACAATGGGCAGGTGAGACGTTATTTTATGATAATGAATGTAAAGAAGTTATAAAAACGTCTATTTACCAACCTGGTAGAATAATACTCTTTGATGGTGATATACCTCATACGATTCGCCCACAAACACACAATGGACCACAATTTCGTTTCACAGCGTCTGTATTTTTTGACAAATCAACGCTTGACTCTGACTTCAAATTGTGATATATTATAAGAATGATTACAATTAATGATATAAAAAGAATAGGTTTGCCTACTAATTTGTCTACTGACCAGATTAGAAGAATATCAAACGCAGAAATAACTTGTCAAAACGCTACAACTGAATGGTCAAAAGACTATTGGTTTGCTGTATTTAAAAAACTATGTCAAAAATATAATTGTATGAATTACTTTAGAAAGGCTATACACTAATGAATATATTTTATGTAGATAAAGATCCAATTAGAGCAGCTAAAATGATGTGTGATAAACATATTATTAAAATGATATTAGAGTCTGCTCAAATGTTATGTTCAGCAAAAAGAATGCTAGACGGTACTGAGTATTATGACAAAACTAAAAATGGTCGTAAGATAAAAAGATGGCGACTAGATAATTCTAACGAAGAAACAATTGTTTATAAAGCAGGTTGGGCTAAACATCCTAGTACACAATGGGTTATGAAGTCTGCTTACAATTACATATGGTTATACAAACATATGCTTGCTTTGAATGAAGAATATAAATTAAGATGGCAAAAAGATACTGACCATGTATCAATCACAAAACTAAGTGAACTATTAAAACACCCACCTAAGAACGCACCTATGAATGTAGTAGGTACAGACGCTACACCAGCTATGCCTGAACATTGTAAAATACCAAATGATGTAGTTGGGTCATATAGAAAATATTATATCTTAGAAAAGAAAAGATTTGCTAAGTGGGAAAAACCTAATGCTGTAATGCCTGATTGGTATAAACAAGGTATACAAAATGAACTATGAAGAAATGGAAAAGTTATCTTTAGAAGAATCTAAAAGACAAACAAAAGAACGTAAAGAAGAAGGACTAAATATGATACGACCATTTACTTTTGATGAAAAGAAATTATTATGGGACGGTTTGAGAAAAAAAGAACAGACTTTACATGAAATGGCAATGGAAGGTTTTAAAGAAGAACAACTGTTAAGAAGACTAGAGGATGATGAAGATGGCGATGAGTGATTATAGTAGCCACGATTGGCGAAAACATACAGATAGTGCTGTTGTAGTTGACGATAACGTAGAACACAAAGCATTAAAAGTAAATGATAGTAGAGTTATTTTTATTAACCCTAACACATTAAAAGAGGAAACAATAGATGTTTCTAGGTTGATAAGAGTATTTTTAAACAACATAGTAGGTCAAAGGAAAAGTATAAAATGATAAAAGAAGCATTAATAAAAAAATTAGAAGGTGACGTAGCTGTTGCTGAAGCAGATTTAAGAGTATTTTTAGGTAACCCTATCGGTGTAGCAGAACATATTGATTATGTAGTTACAGCAGAAAAGAAAACAGCATTACTTGCTGAAGCAAAAGATAAGTTAGAAGCAATAACAAATCTGTAATGAAAAACATAATAGACCCAAAAAATCCTAATACAGTAGGACAAAGTGCTTGGAACCTAGGTAATCATATTCTAATTATATGTTTTATTATGGCTCTAGTCTTTGTGGTTTACAATTCATACTAATGCCAATATACACATTTTACAATAAAAAGACTAAAAAAGAATTTACTGATATGATGACCATTGATGAAATGGAAAAGTATATGGGTAAGAATAAACACATTACACAAGTCTTACAACCAATAAATATAGTTAGTGGTGTCTCAGGCACTAGTTATAGACAAGATCAAGGATGGAAAGAAAATTTAAGTAGAATAGCAGAAGCACATCCTAGAAGTGAGCTAGCAAAACAAGTAGGTAAGAAGTCTATAAAACAAACAAAGACAGAAAGAGTGCTAGCAAAACATAAAGCAAAAAAGTTAGGGAAAAATTTCAATGGCTAATATACCAGATTACATGCGTGATTTTGATTTAGACCAAGACTATGGTTTTACACCTGTCACATCTAAACCAAAAGAAGATACGCCATCAGTAGACACTAAGTTAGTCGAAGGAACTAATTTAGAACTATCTAAAGTCAAAGCAGACGTAAAAGATATTAAGTCAATGATGAACGAAATTATGGAGATAGTTAATGAAAAAGATACTATCACAAAAGAAATAGCAAGTACCGAAGTAAAAGAAAGATTTAAAGAAATAGAAAAAGTAATACTACCTTTTTTATACAATCTAGCTAAAAGTGACGAACCTTATATACATTGGCCTAATAGAGGTCCGATTATTAAGGCTCAAATAGAAAAAGTGTTAAAACTCACAAGGGGATAATATGAACTTAAAAGAAGAACATAAAGAACTAAAAAGAGAAGTAAATATTTTAGAAAGTAAAAGAAAAAAAGATAGAAGTTGTGTCTCTTGGCATTTAATAAGAGACGCAAAAAAGTTAAAGTTACAAGCAAAGGAAAGACTGAATGAAATTAAGTAATAATTTTAGTTTAAAAGAACTAACTGCTTCACAAACAGCAGAGCGTAAAGGTATTAGTAATAATCCTAGTGAAGATCATATGAACAACTTAAAAGAGTTGTGTGACAATGTATTACAAAAAATAAGAGACCATTATAATAAAGTTGTTTCTGTATCAAGTGGATATAGAAGTCCTGAGTTGTGTGTGTCAATCGGTTCAAGTGTAAATTCACAGCATGCTAAAGGGCAGGCGGCAGATTTTGAGGTATTTGGATTGAGCAACGCTGATCTATGTAAATGGATTTCAGAAAACTTAGAATTTGACCAGTTGATTTTAGAGTACCACAATATTGGTGAACCTAATAGTGGGTGGATCCATTGTTCTTACAGAGCAGATGGTGAAAACAGAAAACAAATATTAAGAGCATACAGAGACGAAGCAGGTAAAACCAAGTACGAGTCTTACAATCCTAGCTGAAAGGAAGTAAGAGAAGAGTTAAGAAACTCACCTGATAAGATAGAAGATCATTTACAGTTATACCGATCAACATAACCTTGACTTTTCTCTGTTTTAATGTTATATTATTATATAAATGAAAGTGAAATATTATGAATAAATTTAATCATGTAGACTTAGACAAATCAAAGTTGCCTAATGTTAAGGGCAAGAACGTAGATGGTTTTAGATTTTACGGTATCAACGGTAAAAACTATCCATCAGTAACATCTGTTTTATCAATCAGGAAGAAAAAAGAATTACAAGACTGGCGAAACAAGATCGGTGAAAATGTTGCTAATTGGGAAATGGGTAGAGCGGCTAGACGTGGTAAAGCAACTCACTTATTAATAGAACAATATATTAAAAACGAAACACCGTCAATCAGAGACGTATTGCCATTAGGATTATTTAAGTTAATAAAACCTTATGTAGATCAAATTAATAACATACATTGTTTAGAAACAGTTATGTTCAGCGACAGATTGACAATAGCTGGGCAAGTCGATTGTATTGCTGAATACAATGGTAAATTATCTGTAATAGATTTTAAAACGGCAAACAAAGAAAGACAAGAGTCTTGGATTGAAAATTACTTCTTACAAACTTGTGCTTATTCTATGATGTATGAAGAACACTTTGGTACAAAGATAGATCAACTTGTTATACTAATAGCTGCTGAAGACGGTACAATGGTGCCATTCATAAAAAGCAGATCAGAGTATGAGGATAAACTTGGTAACTCTATTGAAGAGTTTTATAAATATTACCAAGAGAAGTCAAAAGACAAAGCTGTGTCATAATAGTCTCTTAAAAAGGGGACAATGAAAAAATTAATACTAATAATCTGTCTATTGTGGTCTACAATTAGTTACGCCGTTGAAGAATATG
>TARA_R110001592_G_scaffold71939_2_pt1 | contig 13521 bp, 6 predicted proteins | sample TARA_R110001592 | Tara Oceans TARA_R110001592 (sample SAMEA4398387) | marine metagenome | biome: Polar Biome; feature: [SRF] surface water layer (ENVO:00010504); material: water (ENVO:00002006), including particulate matter (ENVO:01000060) such as... | depth 5 m
TATGAAAGCATTGATGATTCTGTCACCCAATTAAAGAATCTTACAACGGGACTACTCCTTGACACTAATACTAACCACGATCCAGAACTAGGACTATTACCACCAATCAAAGAATAATCATGACAATCACAGACAACGTAATCGAAGACGAAGTAGTATCATCAGCGGAAAAAGATGTTGCTAGAATTAGACGTAAATCAGGCGAAGATTTCAGACTGCTCTTTCAAGAGGGCAAGGATGAAATAGAACTAGATAAGATCAACAAGTTCTTCAATGAGGCAGACCAGCCTTTTATTGAGCAATTCGTCCATGACGTTAATCAGGGTGTTCAAAATCACTTTAATCAAGGTGAAGAGGACGTGCAGAATCGAAATCACTGGAAACGTGCATTACCAATTCTGGAAAACTTTAAAAAACACCAGGCTAAGCGCGGGGCAAAAAGGGACTTCGGTGTACTAGAAGGAATTAGGAATACTGAGATCAACTCTAATTGGAGAGATCGAAAGAAAAGCTATTACCTTCCAGTGTTTAAGGGAGAAAAGCCAGTTGACGGCGTTGAAGATAAATATCAAGACAGGGCGATGAATGCCATGTTTATAGCAGAGGCTAATGAATTAGACTTAGAGCAAGTGAATGGTAGTTACGAGCTGTATAGAGCGCAATTATGGGCTGGCTACAAGCTAGAGGGTAAACCAAACGACAAAGGGTTACGTGAACGAATTAAGCAAGACCTAGTGAAAGAAGATGACCGTCAAAACTTCATTAAAGAGATAGCAAACGATGCTCACAATTCAGCGATGCTTGGTATGCCTATGAACTGGACAGGCAGACAAGAGTTTACCTTTGACGATAGTGATTATGAGAAATACGGAGTATCTAAAGACCATGCTAAAAAGATATTTAGAAGTGTGGCAAGAAATTCAGTTAGAGATTTTAAAGTAGCAGCACCTTATGGAGTAAAACTAGCAGATGCTATTTCTAAAAGGATGGGTGTTGATTTGAAGTATGATAATAATTCTGATAAATCATCCGATAGTTTAGATGTTTTGATTAGCGAGATTGCTACATTACCCAAAGAGGAACGTGGGAGAGTGTTATATGTTGCATCCAAGGTGGCAGAGAAAGAAGGGATCTCTACTGATAGTTACCTTGAGTCTTTAGGTCTTACTATGAAAAGACATTTCCAAGATTACCCTAATACAGTGGTAGCGGGATTCGTTAAAAAAACAGGTGATGACCCTGACGAAGATGCAAACACATTTGCTAAGATTGAAAAACTTAAAGAAGAGCATTTTGAAAAGTTCGGGTATGATTTTATTGAGAAAAATAAAGATAAACCTGCTAACGATAAAGAGGTCCAAGCGTATTTTAAATCACAAGATAAATTCAGAAAGGCAGAAAGCGCATTAACTTCGGCAAATAGGCGAGAGTTATGGCACGACATTAGAGATGTTAGGAACACAATTAGAAAAGTAGAGTTACAGTATGAAGAAGGTCTAATGAGGGACGTGCAACAAGGAACGCTTGATGCAACTTCATCAATATTGCCAATGGCTGCGATAGCTTTGCCTTTTGGATTAGGATACGGAACTAACGCACTTTATTATTCTGAGGAAGATGATCATTTGATGCGTCATGAATACCCAGAAATGGACGCTAACACTAGGGAGGTGATCGCTGGTTTCTCTGGTTCTGCTAAAACCCTGACTAACAGGATAGCAGTTGGGAAAATATTTAGCAAAGCGCCATTCACAGCATCGCTCATGAAGAAGATAGGGGCGCGCGGTGCAATAGCATCTTTACTAGGTAGAGGTCTTAAAGGCGGTGCGTGGGAATACACGGAAGAGAGATTGCAAGAGGCTATATTACCATTAGCTCATGAGATAGGTGCGGCATTATCGAAAGATATTCCAGAGTTGAAAGAGGATTCTTGGGATAAAGTTATCTATGGAACTAATGAAGACGGGTCATTAAGAGAAAAAACTAAGCTCAACGCTATTTATCATCCGCGAATATTCTTTGCCGTGCTTCCATTAGTTACATTAGCTTCTGGAGGATCAACAGTAATAGATAAGATGGGAGCAGATAAGTTCCGTAAATCTTTATCTAGCGAAGATCAATTAATGTTGGTTGGATTAACATTAGAAGAGGCTCAAGTAATCCAAGGGATGAATGAGAGCGGATCTATTAACGTGCATACTGAGTTTCAAAAAATGATGCAGGATAAGACACCTGAGCAGAAAAAAGAAGCTATTAAAGCGGCAGAGGATTCCGGCGCGCTAGATAGAGTTCGTGAATCTGAGGTAATGGACAACGGAACGGATGCAGAGAAGAAAGCATTTAGTGAGGCTAAGCAAGCATTTGAAAAGCTAACAGAAATCCAGAAGCGCGTTAATGGTGAAGTTCGCACTATGGATGATGGTCGGGTAGAGGTTGTCTTCCCAGAGAGTCTAAACAAGGTAAATGAGTATTACGATAATACAGATCAAGCACAAGAGGCATACATTTCAGCCATTGAAGATCATGACGCGCAACAATCAGCAGAGATCAAGTCAACGCAAGGAAGCATAGAAGAGTTGCGAGGCAGGGGTATTAAAGACGCTAGTGATGCTAAGAAAGCCGTTGCTGGTTTCTTAGGAAAGGCGCATGAGGGTGCAGAGAACCAGTTTGTTGATTCTGATTACGGTATGCAACAAAAGCTAGATAAAGCAGAGATTGATTTTGAAGAAGCAATGGACGCTCTAAAGGTTGCCAACATGCACAATAAGAGCGGGGTCCCAATAACCTTGCAAAATGCAATGATCAAGGGTGAGAATGTTCACAAAAAGAACGCTAGAGGTTACATAAATAAACTTTATCGCGGTGCAGATGTTTCAACAGTATTTCATGAAAGTGCAGAAGGTTATTTAAAGAGCCTGATCGAGAACGATGGATATACTTATAAATGGTTTGCTGATCAAATGGCAGACTACCAACGCGCAACTGGTGATATTATATTCGCCGATATAGATAATTTTACAAATCGTGAGGTCATTGAAGGATGGAGTAAATTATCAGAAGCTCATGTTTATAACAACATGGAGAGTTCATCTTTCCCGCCATTTATTAGAGCCATATTAAACGCATTTAAAAAATACTTTGCACACACGGTTGATACAGCAAAGAACCTTCTACAGCTCAAGCAAGACGGCAAGCTAGATGGTGATTTTGAGTCACACCTAGATAAAGCGGTTGGACTTGATTCAGAGTCTATAAAGGGGAATAAGCAAAAGCAATACGAGCGCGAGATAGTGGAGGAAATTCTTGATGCAAGCGGAGACTTCGTGCCGGATGATTCAACACCGTTCAGCGTTGGTGACACTAGTTTCTCAGTTGATTATATGCGCGTTCTTCCTAGGGATTTCTTTAATGAAGCTAAAGTGTATTCTATGCACACTAAGTTAGTTGAGGATTTTAACAATGGTAAGCTACCTAAAGGTTTTGATATTGAGGTCATTGATGAAAACGATAAGATAGGTTTGAGTGATGACGGTGAACTTTATTTTAACGGAATAGAAATAACTTTTGACGGTGAACCACTGCAATTTAATACAACCTATAACGCTGGTAAAACAGCAAAGTACCCTCTATCGGTTACAGCCGAGGGCATGGACATTTGGAGCGTTCCAGTATATGACCAAGACGGTAATTTGGATGAAGAGTTTACCGATGCTTTTGGTGAAGAGTTAGGAGATTCTAATGATGTTATGCTAGACGGCACTATGGAAGTGAATCGAGACTTTCTAGTTCAGATGGGAAGGCTTGGTTTGCTATACGTTGCCGGCATGTTATCAAATGATTTCAAACTAGATTTAGTAGATCTTGAGGCGGGAATGCAATTAGAGGAAGATGGAAATTCAGTCTATTCAACAAATATTGAATCCAGCATAAAAGGTGAACCAATAGAATTTAATAAAAGTTTCAATGGTGAGTTAAGGTATGATCATAATGGAGAATCTGGAAATGTTTTTGATGGCAGTGGACTTTCCGATGACTTTTCTAAGATCGTATCTCGTAACGGTGACACTAGCTTCTCTATCAGACCTTTATCACCAAGAGAACTAACTACTCAAGTAACTTCCCTAGAAAATACATTTAGAAGTTATGATGAGGTTCAAAATGAGATTGACAGTGTGGAAGATGAACTTGAATTACAGGGGGTAGATACTTCCAAAATGTATAACCCTTCTGACCCAGAAGCAGAAACTATCAGAGGCACACTTCCTGACTACCAACCTATGCCAGACAGGTTGGCAAAGTTATATGAAGAACGGGAAAGCATAGGGGCAACTGAGTTTGAGACAGGGCGGGAAGCTTTGTCCTCTAACTTGGCTTCTTTGGGCTTGACGGTGGGAGAAGTGAGAAAGGTGTTGCAATACTACAGCGTTGACCCTGATAAAAGTGGCGCAGTAGAGCAATCTATGAGCGCATCATCAACGATGGGCACAATTCGCAAGAAAACACAGGAACAACAAGCAGAAGAAATTGCCTATACACTAGCCAATGCACGTAATGAATCCTTTGATGGGTTGCGGGATATAAGCAAGAAAACTTTAAAGGATGCGGCAAAGGTGGTGCAATTAACTAAACAATTCCTAGACCCAGAAACTTCCCCAGTTGCGCCAGAAGTAACTCTTGCCCGGGAGCCTAAAGCTGACACAAGCGGAGACACTAGCTTCTCTATCTCCCCAGCGCAAGTTGAAGCAGAAATATTAGATACATTACCAGATGATACTTATCTAACTAGATTTGGTGGTGGTGTAGGTAGATCATCAGTAAACATAGATGAAGTTACTTTGTATAAAGGGGAGGATTCACCACCTAAGATAAAGAAAGCAACATTAGACGGCGGGGATTCATCGATGATTTCTAATTCTACTTACCCTATAATTAGACTGGATATGTCTAACGGATCATATTTTAAGCAGCAAATTAGAATTTCTGATCATGCACAAGTTTCAAAAAACGCGCCTAAAAATTATGATTATGATTATCGTGGTAAGAATTGGACAGCGGTAAAGAGTTCTGTTCTTGAGGATATGGAGGTATTATCTTCTGAGATTTGGGATGCTCAAAAAACAATACTCACGACTGAAAAATCGGTTAGAGATAATGATAGAGAATTGCAAGATAAGAAGGGTTCACAAGCTGCGCAAGTGAGACAGAAGACTGAACTGGAAAGACTTATTTCTAACTTAGAGAGTGTGTCTAATCCAAGCAGAAGTGAAAAGCTAGAAAAAGCTATTGAAAGAGGCGACAAAATAGCGGAAGCAGGTCACAGAAACGCTATATCTAAAAATAACCTTCGTATAAAAGAGAGCAAAGAAAAGCTGATACAGTTAGCTGACATAGAAGCAAGCGGTGACACTAGCTTCTCTATCTCCCCAGCAGACGTAACAGCGCACAGCAAGGCATACGAGGACGGCGACACGGATACGGCTCAGAGGCTTGTTGATGCGGCGGCTAAGGCGGCGGGGTATGAGGTCGATGCTTATCATGTTACGGATGAGAAATTTGATGTATTTGATCCATATGAATCAGCTATGGGCGGAGTTTTTTGGTTTACTGAAAACAAGTCTAAGATAGAAGATGGCGGAACTGGTGCAGGGCTTAATCCAACTAAAGAACAATTAACCTTACATGTTTATCTCAAAGCTAACAAGCAAGCTGGATGGGATGAATACGATAAATTAGGACTAGGCGAAATCGAGGCTAAAGGATTTGATTCAGTGAAACTAGATGATGATTATATCGTATTTAATTCGTCTCAAATCAAGTTAGCCGATCCGTTCACCTACGATGCAAACGGCGACCTCATCCCACTCTCTGAACGGTTCAACGAGTCGAAGGATGAAATCAGCTTTAGTGTCTCTCCAGCAGACGTAATTTTCAATCCTGATAAAACATCAGAATTACAAGCTCTTAAAATTCTTGAAACAGAAATATTAAAATATAAAGTCTATGAGGTTTCAGACAATACAGAGTCTCAAAAAGAAACTGTTTTAGTTACTACTGACTTGAATAAAGCTTACGATGAGTTAGAAGATATAGGCTTTAAAAATGAATTTGATACTAGAGAATTAATGAGCAGTGTTGTTTATGATTCAAAAAAAGCAGCAAGTGATTTGTATTCTGAATTTAAAGATTTCGGTTCTGATATAACTAGAGAAGACATTTACAATGAAATAGAAGATCAAGAAATAGACTTGGATTTTGAAAAGGTAATAGAAAACATCAATTACAAGGAAGAAAATGAAGAGGCATTAATGCTTCAAAGCAAAATATCAGAAAATCTGAAAGAAGAATTTGGGTTGCCATTTGGTAAATACACTGACGTAAAAATAAATGGAGATACTGGTGTGTTTAGTGTGAGGATGGCGGATCATTCACAAAGGTTTGCAAACATTAGGACTAATTATTCAATAAGCCTAGTAATTGCAGATAAAGACGCGACAGCTAATAACTACGGATCAAATGGATTTGAGCGTAAAGAAATAGAAGCTGGAGAAGGTAATCACGCTCAAATCTATATAAACACAGATTTAACAGAAAAACAGGCTATTGAATACGCTGTTTCGGAAGTTAAAGAACAAATTGAATTTGCAAAAAATGAAATCAGCTTCTCACTCAGCGAAACCAACATTGCAGACCCGCTTATAGAGAAGATTCAGAAGCTCATACGCGATCCAGAGACTAAAGCAACCGTGTTCAAGGTCATGGCTATGCGTATGGATAAACTAAAGGCAAAGCAAAACGCAAAGCTAACTCAGCGGTTATTTGATGGTGATGGTGAGCTATCTACGAATGAGGAATTGATTGACTCCCTCGCACAGCTAGACGCAATCAGGGCTGTGTTACCTAAAGAAATACGTGGACTGATAGGAGGCGACAAGAACCTTGCTGAGCTAAAGACGGTAAAGGGTAGAACTAACTACCTGATAAGGCGCATGAACCGCGTTGATGATGTTCTTGAGTCCTACATGGTCAAATCTTACAAAGAGTCTATAAACAAGCTATTCCAGCGATCTAAACCTAAATCTAAAAACAAGGCTTCTGATTCTGGACAGTCCAAGATCGGTTCAGCTGGTCACTTAATAGCAGAAGCGGCCGAGGCGGCATCGATGATGTCTCCGGACGCGGCTGAATTAGAAGCGGCTAAGATTAGAAGAGAGATTGATAAGCCAGAACCAGAGGAAGAACAGGTAATCCAAGATAGAGCATACGTTACAGAAATGTTTGCTGACATGGGTAATGCTGATTCACACCGATTAGAGCAAATGCTAGGAATACTCCAGGCGAATTGGGATGAAGGTAGAGCGGAATGGGTTAAGGTTCTATCTGATCGGAAAGAGTGGAGAGAAAATATTATTGAGAAAGCACGTAAAGCTTTTGGTGTAACTAAACGTAATGATTCTGAGACTACTAGCAAGACTGGTAAGACCGATGCTAAGTGGAAGCAATACGCTAAAGAAGGACTAACGTTTTATCACCTAACTGACCTCCTCAAAGAAGGTGACACAGACGAAGCCGCTTCGGTTTGGAAAGAACTAGAAGACGACTTTAGGCGCGCTGAAAACATGAACGAGGATCTTAACTTTAAGCATAAGGAAGAAATGAAAGCTGTAATGTCTGATATATTTGGATTTACTCGCAACAAACAAGCTCAGATCCAAGGCAGGCTAAGAACTCTATCAAAGCAAGTAAGGCAAACTAAACTAACTAAAACCCAAGAGTATGAGTTAGAGATAGCGGCTAATCAAGTTGACTTAGACCAGGCAGAAAAAGCATTTGATGCAGATCAAGAAATTACTATCCGCGGTGTAGTCATATCTAAAAAAGAGTTTGCTGAATTGCAAATTGGATGGAAAGACGCTGTTTCTATGGGGTTTGATCCAGAAGCTAGAAAGCTATTTAGATACAGCATTGTAAGAAACGAGGGCGAACGTACTAGCGTAGGCGAAATGTCACAACTAGATATGCTCAAGGATTATTTATGTATCCAGCAAAAGGACTTGAAAGCAAAGTATGAGAAAACTGGTCATGATCAACAGTATCGCATGGAGCTAGAGGAAGCACTTGACGAAGACACGAAAGAGCTAGGGTTATGGATGCAGAATAAATTAAAAGACGATCAGGATATAGAGCAAGCGTTACACAGGCAAGAATATGGTTTAGCCATGAAACTCATAAATAATTACTTCCCTGCAATATTTGAGCATGGAGGCAAGCAGAGCGGCACAGTGTTGACTATGGATGGTGTTGAGATAGGGCAAAGCTCTAAAAGACCATCCTCGCACAAGCTGCGTGTTAACCACAACTCAAGACCTAAAAAGCAAAACGCACTTTCTGTGTACAATGGTAATGTCATGCAGCGTAACTTCTGGCAGACTCACGCGGAAGTCATGCGTAAATGGGCTGGCGTAATTCGTGATAAAAACACACAAGATTATATTCTTAGATCGAAAGGGCAGACCACACTAAACCTACTCAACAGATGGCTGAATGATACTGAAAATCAAGGTGCAGATATTGCAAAAGCGCAAATTGAAACTGATAATTTATGGAGGTCACTAGGGCAGGGCATGGCGCTGGGGATTCTAGGAGGTCGGATTACCACTATTTTAAAGAACGTTATAGCATCAAGTAATGTTGCACTAGGAACTAACTTTAAGGATTTAATGCGAGGAATTTCACCAGAGATTAAAGGTGATGTTAAAGAGTTATATGAAAGCCCCACTTTTCAAAGGCGGCTAAAAATAGGTTCTACGGTAGCGAATAGATACGCCTTAGAGTCAAGTCCTTCTGGTCATCTATATACTTCTACCTTAAAGCGAGCGGCTGAATATCCGACGCAAGCAATAAACCTAGCAGACACGCTTAGCAACCTTACGTTTGCCTTAGCATATAGAGCTAAGATAAAAAACCTACAAATTGAAACGCGAGGCATGACTGAGGCCGATGCTAAAGAGAAAGCATTAGATTACGTTGATTCTTTAGTTGCTAGGTACGCGCAACCTACAGGAAGACTAAGCAAGTCGCTATGGGAGAACACAAGAGGACCGGAAGCAATGTTCTTAGTGAAGTTCATGTCTGAGGCTCGGAAAGTAATAGCAATCAATATGCTGGCAATACGTAAGCTATCAACTGGCAAGGGTGTAGGTAATAAAGGTGATGCGGGACGGCAGTTACTAATCACGATTATTGTGAACTCGTTATTCGTCCATGTCATTAACTCCCTATGTTCGGCGTTTGTAAAAGGTGAGGGTGAAGGTGAAGAACCAGAGGATGAGTTTATCAATAGGCTGACAGATGGCAAAAGCATTGCAGCGGCTATGATGACTGAATCATTTTCTGGTGTGCCTATCGTAAGTGATGGCTACAGATACGCAGTGAATACAACTTTAGGAGTAAAGGCATACGATAGCTCTAGCAATCCAACAATGAAGATAGCTAAAGCAGGATCAACCGCGTTATCGTTATTGACAGACGACAAAGAGAGGACGGCTAGCGAAATGGCTGATTCAATCATGCGAGTAGTCCAAGGGTTTGGCTCAATCACTCCATACACTGCAGTCTTCTCTCAGGCTGCCAACGTGGGCAGGGACGGTCTAGGATTTTATAATAACACACTAGGCAAAGGGTTAAACGAAGAAGACACTAAGCAACTATCGATAGATCGTATTAGCAAGAAAAAGAAATACATCTACGGGCTAGATAGTGAACTTTATACAGCGGGCACTAAGAGAGAGAAAAAGCAAATAACAGAAACTAGACATGATGCTCTTGAGGTATATTTACTAGATTACCTTATGGATTTACCAGATAATCGCAGGAAGCTCGTTATTGATGAGTTGAACGATGAGAAGGAAATAGACAAGGACGTTATGAAAAGAGTTGAGAAAGAGATTTACTCCCAGTAATTATCTTTTTCCTCTCTAGCTTCCACTGATTCACGTATGATACTTATAATCTGTTCAGAGTTAAGGGGCTTACTTGATCCGTAATACCCTTTTCGGTTATCCATGCGGTAATCTAACTCCGATTTAGCCTCATCCCACTTAGTAGGCTTCTTATCGCCGCATGAACACAAAGCGATTGTTAGGATTATTATTAAAGTTTTCATATTTGTAAGTATAGCGTGGCTTTGGTTCTGTTCAAGGACTAACCCAGCCGCAACCTTTTTGCCCACCTCCCCGGCAAAAAGGTTGCAATTTAGAATAGGTGGGTAATCCACTGCTCGTAAACCCTGGTTGCTACCTGAGCAGTCATTACAGGCGGGACGCTCATTCCTATCATGTAATGTGGATTATTGCCTTGAAAGTCGTAGTCTTTTGGGTAAGTGCCCGCCTTCATGAACTCTAAATTAGTGCAATGTAGTCTATCACAAACCCTATACATCTCTGATTTACTATCTATTGTAGACATTATTTTTTCGTCATATTGTATAGTCGCGGTAAACCCGCTGCATTTACCGTATAACCTCTGATTTATATCCTCAATAGAAGTGTCCCCATAAATAAAATGATCTATCATTAGTTTTGATCGGGAAGATGTCTTGATGTTTCCTTTTTCATCTTTAATCTCACCAAATAAAATAGGTTTCTCATCAAACTCTAAATCTAGGACCGGCTCAGTCTGGAACAAATCAGCAAATTCACCTTTGTATAGATCCTTTCTGATAGCGTAGAAGAAAACTCGCTCCCTACGTTGTGGCACTCCCATCTTAGAGGCGTTCAATAGCTTATAGCTCACATAGTAACCTGCCTCATTGAACGCGGTAAGTATCTTATCCATGTATTTAACAGCCTCACCAAGTAACATGCCTTTGACGTTCTCAGCGATCACTATCTTAGGTTTGAGTTTCTTTGCTAACTCGATGAAGTCAAAGAATAGGGTATCAAGCACTTGCTCCGCCTGTCCCTCATTAAACTTCTTTTCCTTTCCCCAGTCTTTTTCTCGATTACCAGCCATTGAGAAGCTAGAGCATGGTGGTGAGCCGTCTAGTATATCCAAATCATATAGTTCTTCTGGCAGATCATCCCTGTCTTTGAATGTCTGTATGGGTTCAAGGAATGAATACTTAGGGTTGTGATTAGCCACGTAGGCACTCATCATCTTAGGGTCGATCTCGTTACAGCCTATCACATCGAAGCCAGCGAGCTTGTAGCCCATGGTTGATCCGCCACCACAAGCAAAGCAGGAGAATACCTTGCCTTTGTCTTTGGTGAATACAGCGTCTTTTAGAGTCCATTCGTAGGGGAATTTATGTTCGTTCATATTAAGAGGTTAGTTGGTTGGGTGTTGATCTAGTAATTTACGCGCTTTTTTATGTACTTTATTTAGCGTTGTGCATTGGCTTCTAGGTGTCTCTTTTTTTCTCTTCAAGTAGGGAGCGGAAGCGGCCATTAGCTCCCTGAGCAGTATCTCAGTATTAATAGTAGGTTTAGATAGGTCGATTTTAGCGCAATAGGCCGCGCATTTAGGACATTCGTGGGGTCTAGCCCCGTGTATACATTCTTTCATATTCGTTAGTTGGTTGGGTGTTGGTTTCTGATATTTCTCTTCTCCTGTCTGATTTGTTTAGTCGTTAGGTGTAAAACTATCAGCCTCTTGCATACAAAAAAGACCACATGATATTTTGGGGTCTGCCCCTTTCGGATCTCCAAGGGGAATATCATACAGAGGAACGTCTATTTTTTCACCGTTTTTTGTTATTCTATTTATGGCGTATCCTAATTCACTTTCTAGCTTTGCCACTCTCTCGAAGTTTTCCGGAAAGTATTTTCTGACTCTTTTCCAATAATCAATAGAGTCCCTTGCTTTTACGCAACCAATACAGTTATTATTTCTAAATCCTAGCTTATACATCGTGGGTATTTCGATTCCAACGCGATCAAGCATCCCAAGACAATCACCTTTATCCAAAAGCCCGTCAATTAATGGGCATTCTATAATCCGCTCTGCATTATCTCTCTCCCAACGTTTGAGCCTGTGTTGCTCGTCAGCGGTGTATCCGAAGATTTCAACATCACCGATATTCCACACCCCATTAGCAGGTTCTTTTTTCATCGCTCCCGTGCATGGTGCGCCTTGCGGAGAAGATAGGTATCGGGCTTTTTCGCATACTTCCATCGCGTCATTGTATTTCTTGCTTTTTAAGATGGTGATTTCCTGCCCAAACCATTTTTCACAGTCAGCGATGAAGCGCGGGTTGTCGTCGTGTTCTAGCCCTGTGTCAGTGTAATATATTTCCACCTTACCATATTTCTCAATAGCCAGCTTAGTAGCCACCGCAGATGCTGCGCCACACGAAAACCACGAGATTACGCGCCCGCTTCTTCGTATGGAGGTCGGGGCATCCAATATTTCTTCAAGAGATTGTTGATTTTCTTTTTCATTGTTGTCAGTTTTCATAGTTCATCGTGTAGTTGGTTGTTAGTTAATTGTTAGTTGGTTAGTTGTTATTTTGTTTGCTGGGTTTTCTTTGGATTACAGATAACTCCATGTGTGGATAATTGTATGATTTCATCCATCCTTTAGTCCTACCATTAGCTACAACATTTAAGAAGTAATTTGTATATCCACCTCGTATCGTCTTGAATGTAGGTAACATCGCTATCGTTATTCGTACCCTTGTTTCTGGCTTCATCATATTAGTAATTGGTTTATCATTCATCTTTACTTTTCCATCTAGGCACAAAAATTACCCCTAGTGTTACTGATATTCGATGCTTAGAGTTCTTTCAGAGAGCCGAATGGCAGGTGATATCCATTCACAGGAATTGCTATTTCCCTGATCTCATACCTAACTAGAATAACATAGCTCGGTTAATCGCTTCTAAGGATCATCTCTGACCTAACTGCGATATCCTACACTGATCGGATGGGTAACTAGGTTTTTACAGTCTTAGTTTAAGAACTCTCCTTTCAGTTACAGTGATGGTAATCTGAGGGTTTATTACGTGTAGCGAATAAACAAAAACATCGTATCAGGAGGGATAGCTGATGCTAACGTAGAAAGCTCCTAGGATACGATGTTTTGATGATGATACTAAAAAAACTATATGCTGCTCATGGCTTTCTACTTCCTGAATCTGACCGAAGAATTAACTTCGATAAACAGAAAATGCACTAAACATTGGTGATCGTCAAATAAAAAAGGGAATAAACTTTTACCTGCATTTTTATTTAGGTGCAGTCATGTTTATTCTCAGTCACTTACATAGATCATTTAATTTAATATGCATAAATGTTCATTTTATAGTGGACAACATGAGTATATTATCGTTAATTGCAATTACATGAAACTACTACACGTTACAGACGAGCAACACAAAGCTCTTAGGAAGTTAGCACTTGAGAAGGATCTCAATTTGCAGGAGGCTACTAGACTAGTCATTGGAAAAGGATTAGAGATAGCTACGAAGAAAGGAGCTGAATAATGGAGATATATAGATCAACTGTAGAGGGCGGAGCGTTTGT
>TARA_R110001592_G_scaffold119215_1_pt1 | contig 13516 bp, 4 predicted proteins | sample TARA_R110001592 | Tara Oceans TARA_R110001592 (sample SAMEA4398387) | marine metagenome | biome: Polar Biome; feature: [SRF] surface water layer (ENVO:00010504); material: water (ENVO:00002006), including particulate matter (ENVO:01000060) such as... | depth 5 m
CTAAAACTTAATGTTTTCTGTAAGTACTTCAATACCTAAAACTTTTTCAGCTAATAATTTGATGTCTTCAGCTGATATCTTTATGTCTTGAGTTTGTTTAGTTTCTTTGTAAGTTTTTCCTTGGACTTTACAAATAAGTTTTACAAGTTTTTGTTTTTTATCATCTCCCCACTGTAACCATGGCTCATTTTCTATATCGCCTACAGCATGTTGAATTAGTTCAACTTCATCCCATGTGTATCTTGGATAATTAGAATTACCAGGGGCAACATTCCATTTAAAAGTAGAATCTATTCCATTAATGGATTTTTCATCCCATTTAATTTTAGGATATTTTTTACCTTTTTCAATTTTATATTTCATCTATTATCCACAATGGTAAGTACAACCTACTAATTTCATTTTATAATTTACACCATTCAACATTACATTTATTGGTTCTGATGTAAAATCTTCATCTTGAGTAATTTTAGCCACAGTGTAATTGTGTAATAAATCATCATCTTGTTTCATTCCTATTCCTGTAATAGGTGATGTTGTAATGTAATCACCATTTTCTAAATTACCATTGTAATTTGAAACTAATATGGCACCCTCTCCGACTGAATTAATTATTAATCTATGATCTCCCTCTTCTATAGGATATGCAGTTTTAAAAATCCCTGATGAATAATTTCTAGTATTACCATTAGGGTCTTCTTTATCTGAAATAACTCCAAATACTCTTTTATCTTTTTCTTGAGATGATAAAACTACTTTAGGTAAAGCTTCATTTATATTTGGTGTTGTTTCATTTAATGAATCATGGAAGTTATCATAAGTTCCATCTGCTATTACTATTTGGCCTACTTTGTCAGTATAATCATCTAATGATCCTACTGATGGTTTAGATCTGTGTTGTCCTGTAAAGTTTATTTCTCCTACATAAGTGTCATCTAAATAACCTTTTAAAAAGTTATCATTAGTACCACCACCTCCTTTTGAAAAATAGAGATTTTGATTTACATTACCAATTTCCCAATAACCAGCTGAGTCATTGTCAATCATTCTTAAACCACCTCCTGTGTTACCTTCTTGTGATGATAAGGTACCTTGTACTTGAGATTTTATTGTTATGGCTGGTCTACCTGCTGCTCCATTAGCTCCAGGTGGGGCTGTGTATATTCCAATTTGATCATGGAATTTTACTCTACTATTCCAATGAGGACATGTCATAACAGGATGAGTTCCTGCACCTGTTGTTTCTGCTTCTGAAGATCCTAATGTTGCTTCGGCTGTTTGTCTAAATATTCCAATATTATCTGCTGGGAAATTATCTAATTCGGATGGGTTTGTTGCATCTCCTCTATACATGATACCACCACCATACGCTGTACTTTGTCCAACATACACAATTCCATCACCTTGATTAGATGACCAAGCTCCTATTAAGGCTACTTCACTGTCTCCTCCTCTTTCATTTTGTACTTCTAAGTAACCTCCTATTTCATCTGATGTAAGATTCATAGGATAATTTGCGTTAGTACCTGAATCATCTCCACCTATTATAACATGTCCATTATGTTGTATTACCATGGTGGAAATGTTGTCTGAATTTCTAAAATAGAAATGATCTCCAGAAACAAAAGTTCTTAATTTTAATCCCTCACTATCTGGAATTATTTTTGCAATGTTTGTTCCGTCTATTTCAAAACCTAAACCTCTATCCCAACTTTGTGCTGTTGATCCATTTATGGTTAATTTTTGATCTGGAGTATCGTTTGTACCTATACCAACATTACCATCATCATGAATTACCATTCTTTGTTTAGGACCTACAGCATATTCATTTGTTACTGCAAAATACATTCTAGTACCATAACCTCCATCACTTCTTATGTAAATACCTGCTTGGGCTTCCATTCCACTTGCATTATCTGAAGCACCAAATGTGATTGCTGGACCTGTGTTAGCTCCAGTAGTTTGAGGATCTAAATGTAATGTTCCTCTTGATAATCCAGGTGAATCACCTGATCCACCTACATTCCAATTTGTTCCCCCTCCTCTAATTATTACCGTACCTAAAACATCTAGTTTTGCATCTGTTGTACTATGTCCTATACCTACATTATTTTTGAAAAAAGAAGTTCCAGCTGAATATACTCTTGCACCGTGTGTTCCATCATTTTCAAAAAGATCAATTAAACCATGTCCATTACTTGTGTCTGTAAATTGAATTATTCTAGTAGCATTTGTACCTGCTGATACAAAATTCACCATATCTTGATTAGTTCCCCTTGATTTTACAGTAAAGGCTCCCGTTGGTGCTACATTTCCTATTGTAACTTTTCCATCACCATCAACATGTAAGTCCATTCGTGAGTCACTAAGTCTAGTAGCATCTCCTACTAATCCAATACCAGCTGCATTTGTTCCTTGATGAATAAACCCATAATCACTATTATCATTAGAATCTATTGCTATACCTCCACCATGTATTGTTAATTTAATGTTACCATCTTGAACAATATCTCTTCCATTTATTACAAAATGACCATTATTCATTCTATATTGGTGTATGTCTGCATGAGTTAATCCATTTTGTGTTTGTGTACGGAATTCTATGTCTCCGTCCGAAATTAAATGTATAACTTCAGCGGTTTGGTCTCCTGGAGTATCATCTCCTGCACTGTGGAAGGCTGCTAATGTGTCAGCTAAAAGATGTCCATGATCTCCAGCATGTAAAGCCATATAAGAATCACAAAACATTCCTATTCCTCCTTGTCCTGTTAATCTTCTAATACCTGCATTTACAGTTAATGCTACACCATCTGTTGATCTAATTGTACCTGGTCCTAAAAATTTAATCCAATTATTATCAATATCTTGATAAGGAGCAATTGTTCCATGGACTTCTAATCTATGAACTGGGTTATCTGTTCCAATACCAACTCTACCATCCTGTTCAATACGCATAAGTTCTACGGTATCATTGGCAGAAGTTGTTTGACCACCTCCTCCAAAAGAAATACCAGCATTATTACCATCTCCATTAAATTGGACGTAACCCTGCCAAGTTGCATCTGTTTTTGCTTGTATACGAGTACCTGCTGTTTGCCAATCTGAACCATTACTAGTACGAAGTGCTGTAAAAAGTAATTGGCTACCGTTAGTAGAATCATATGATAATCTTAATATTTTTACTTCATCTCCTCCAGTACCCCCTAAATCTTCTGTTCCATCTTCTTTGTCTATGTCTAAAAAGAAATTAGGAGTTGTTGTTCCTATACCAACATCCCCACCAGCCGTAATACGCATTCTTTCACTACCATCCTTAGTTTGAAATGTCAAAAATCCTCCTTCAGTACTACCTCCTCTATAATAAGCTATTGTAGCATTTTCAATAGAACCATAATAAAGGCCTTGTCTAAATACAGGTGTATTTATGGTTGTGTCTTCTACGACGTTAGAAAATCTGAAACTTGTTTCACCACCATTAATTATGTTAGTCGCAACTGATCCAACGCTTTGAACTAACTCTAGTTTAGCGCTAGGAGTAGCTGTCCCTATACCCACATTACCCGATGAATTGTCTGAGAAAAATAAAGCTCTATTTCCGTTAATATCAAAAGCACGAAAATCATTTGAAGTACCTGAAGAGTCAGAAATAATTACAAATTTATCTGCATTTCCATCTTGAAGTCTAAGACGTAATTCAAAATCATCATTTCCTACAGTTCCATATTGAAGAAGAGCTCTATCGTCTGTTGATGGAAATCTTAAGGCTGTTCGAAAAGTGTTAGCTGTTCCATCTGATAATAAAGGAAAATTAATATAACCATTAGTAGGTGCAGTAGTGGAAGTAAACGCTAAAGTACTTCCGTCGAAAGTTAAATTTGCTTCTCCTTGAATTGCATTTCCTGTAGCATCTACTGCTGTTAGTATTCTATTGTCTCCTGGATTATTAACAAATCCTACAATTTGACTACCTACTATGTTTGTTATGTTTGAACCATCTCCGTGAAGTTCATTTGCAAATACTTTGTCAGCATTAATTTCTCCATCCCAATCAAATTTATTGGAATTTAAGTCCATATGGCCAACAAGAGTATTGGCATCTGTTTCTATAAAATTAATAGTTTTATCTGATTGTAAAGACATTCCAGCATTACCTATATTACCCTGTGCTGTTATGTTTGTAAAAGATGTAGGCATGCCTGTTAAATATGGATAAATGATATATTCATCTACACCACTACCAATTAATCTACCTAAACCATAATCTGCTGATAATTGTATATGACCACCTACTATGTCTAATTTTTCTGCTGGTGAATCAGTACCAATACCAACTTTTCCTTCTTTTATTATTAAAGTATTATTAACACCTCCACCACCAACTACTTTAAAGGGTGTAGCGTTAGAGGCAGCATCATATATGTCAAATCTATCTTGATCTCCTCTACCTATTAAACTAAAATCACTTACAGATGATTCTACTCTAAATATAGCATTACCTGTTGTGGTTTTAACTTTTACTCTTGTAGCTCCTGTAGTTCCTTCTATGTGTAATTTTTCTCCTGGGCCAGTTGTTCCTATACCAACTCTACCTGTATTACCTTGAATAAACATTTTAGTTGTTGGAGTAGTTCCAGTGGTAAAAAATATATCATCTTGGTCTCTAGATGTAAATAAGTTCAAATGATTGTGCATAGCTTTTACAAATGAATTTCCTCCATCATCAGTCAAAAGAATACCATGATTTACACCAAACCGCCCTTCTCCATTGACATCTAATGTGTGTACTGGGAAAGGCATTCCTATACCAACACTACCTGAAAAGAAAGATCTATAACCTGCACTTGAAGCTGAAACGTGAAATACTTCTCCACCTCCTACTGTCATAAAAGCTTTACCTGTGTGAGTTCCAAATGTTGCAACGGCTGTTGTAGAATATCCATCAGATAATTTTATAGAAGCTGTAGCATTGGTGCTTACTCCTTCAAACATTACATCTGAAACAGAACCTGAGGCAAATATAATTGTTTCATTAGTTGAAGAGTAAGCTTGAATAGGTCTTGTTAATGCTTCTTCTAAATTACCTACTAATAAATTACCACCCATTTTAAAATCAGTAATACCTGTAAGTGTAAGAGTACCTCCTAAAGTAAGTCCACCATTTAAAACTGTAGTGTCTGTGTTGGATCCTTGATTTGCTTCATTAATAAAAACAATTGAATCAAAAAAGTGTCCAAATTCTAAGTCATTAGGTCTATCCCCTGCTTCAAAATATGATTTTATTTGGTTTTTAGTTTGTTGTGCCATACTTTTATTTTGTTATAAATATAATTATCCTGTAAATACTACTAAATATTGAGATCCTTGTCCTGCACTTCCTGAAAGCCATAAGGAACCTGTTATTGTAGGTCTTGTTGTTGGTAAATTTGTTAAAGTTGCAACTTTAGCTGATGAAGCTGTTAAATGATTTGTAATTACATTACTTGAAGTTACATACCCAGTTGCATTTATATTTCCTTTTACATTAGCATTTCCATCTACTTCTAATATATCTCCTACTGCAAATGTATTTCCTACAGTTAATTGTCCTACTCCAAATCCTCCACTAATATATAACTTTTTAGTTCTAATGTGGGGTGAAGTAATAAATCCACTAGCACTTATATTTCCACTAGATGTTATATGACCTGTTGTTCTAAATTCACTTGCACTAACATAATTTGTTGCTTCTATTGTTCCACTAGCTGTTATATTAGTTGTGTTTACATTTGTTATTGTTGTAAATGTACCTACATTTCCTATTACTGTTGCGCTTGAACTTATATTACTTGAAGCTGTAACTGCTGTTGTGTTTATATTTGTTATTGTTGTAAATGTACCTGTATTTCCTGTAACAGTTATACCTGATATTTTATTACTAGAACTTATATTAGAAGAAGTAACATTACCACTTAACGTGATTCCAAAAGTAGCATCACTAGTTTCTATTGTTTTAGTAATTATTTTACTTGCACTTACATTACCTGAAGCTGATACATGAGTAGTTTTAACATTAGCTATTGTTCCTACTGTTAATGTGTCTGTAATTACAGCATCATCACTTGAGAATAAATGTTCTGCTCTTACATATCCACTAGTACTTATATTTCCACTAGATGTTATATTAGATGAACCAAAATTAGCATTTGTATATGTTGTAAACGTACCTACATTCCCTACTATAGTTCCACTTGAACTTATACCTCCTGATGCTGTAATATTACCTGTAATTGTATGTGTGTCTCCTGCTGCATTACCCAGAGCTGAATTACCTGTTGAAGTGATTGCTGTTAATGTACCTGCTCCTACAGATAAAGCTCCTCCTATTGTTATGGTTGAAGCACTACTACCACTATAATTTCCACTTGCTGTTATATTACCAGTAAGTGTTAAACCTACTGTTGCGTCTGGAGTTTGTATGATTGGTGTTATTATATTACTTGCACTTATATTTCCACTAGATGTAATATGAACAACACTTATTGATGGAGTTCCTGATAATCCCGTTGATGTTCCTATTAGAGTACCTGTAATTGTAGTTGATTCTACTCTACCGAATGAACCTGTTGATGTTGAACTACCACTTATATCGCCCGAAGCTGTTAAATTACCTGTTAAATTAATATTATCAGTAAAGGACATTTGATCGTCTCCTCCTGCTGATTGGAAATTGTCTGCAAATATTGTTCCTGAAGCGCTTATGTCTCCACTTGCTGTTATATTACCAGTGAATGTGTGAGTATCAGTGCTTGCATTTCCAATTGTTGAACTTCCAGAAACATATAAATCACCTTTTGTTGTTATATTTCCTGAAGATGTAATATCTCCTACTATTTTAAGTGTTCCTACTATATTAGTATTACCTACTATTTCAGCAGAATCTCCTATTGTAAATGTAGAACCTACTGCTAAATTTCCTACTCCAAAATCACCTGATACAAACAGTTTTGAAATTCTACCGTGTCTTGTTGAAATAAATCCGCTTGCACTTATATTTCCACTAGATGTAATATGTCTTGCTACAAAATCTCCACTTGAACTGATACTGTCTGTGAAAGATATTTGTGATATTGTTCCAGGAGTTGATGAGAAACTATCTGCATAAATTGTTCCTGAAGCACTAATATTACCTGAAGCTGTTATGTGACCAGCTGTTCCATTTATTACTACTGTACCTGTTCCAAATGTAGCTGCTCCACCTACACTTAATGTTGATGTAGCACTTCCTGAAATATTTCCTCCAATTGTAAGATCATCTGTTATAGTTGCATCGTCTGATATTACTAATCCTTCTGCTGTTATTATCCCGCTTGCTGATATGTTACTTGAAGCAGTTATATGAGTAGTGTTTACATTTGTTAAAGTTGTAAATGTACCTATATTTCCTATTACTGTTGCGCTTGAACTTATATTACTTGAAGCTGTGATTGCAGTAAAGGTTAATGTACTTCCATTACCATATAAATTACCACTTGCACTAATATCTCCACTTGCTGTTATGTCTCCTGTTATATTTACATGATCTGTAAATGAAATTCCTGCTACGTCTCCTCCTGTTGAAGAGAAATTATTTGCAAATATAGTTCCACTAGCACTTATATTACCAGAGGCTGTTATATTTCCAGTTGTATTTAAAGTAGTTAAAGTACCTACTGTTGTTATGTTTGGTTGAGCGGCTGTATGTAAAGTACCTGTAAGTGTTGTTGATTCTACTCTACCAAATGAACCTGTAGAAGTATAACTTGAACTTACATTTCCTGTTACTGTTAATGAACCTATTATTTCTGCTGATTCACCTACTGCAAATGTTGATCCTATTGCTAAATTACCTACCCCAAAATCGCCTGGTACAAATAATTTTGATATTCTACCATGTCTTGTCGAAATGAATCCACTTGCGCTTATATTACCTGAAGCTGTAATGTGTCTTGCTACAAAATCTCCACTTGAACTAATACTATCATTAAAAGAAATAGTTGATACTGATCCTGCTGATTGGAAATTTGAAGCGAATATAGTTCCTGATGCACTTATATCTCCACTTGCTGTTATATTACCTGTAAAGACATGGGTATCTGAAGATGCATCTCCTAATGTTGAATTACCTGTAGATGCTATTGATGTTAAGGTACCTGCTCCTGCTGTTAAGGTACCCCCTACTGTAATAGTTGAAGTACTACTACCACTAATATTACCTGAAGCTGTTAAATTTCCAGTTAATGTTAATCCTACAGTAGCATCACTAGTTTCTATTGTTTTAGTAATTATTTTGCTTGCGCTTACAGTGTAAGATGAAGCTGTTATATTACCTACAAATATATGAGTATCTGAAGAAACATCTCCTAAAGCTGTACTTCCTAAAAGTGTTGTATTTCCTGTTATGTTTGCTGTTCCTCCTACTGTTAAATTTCGTCCTATACTAATTGAAGAACTTACACTACCACTAATATTACCTGAGGCGGTTATATTACTACTTACAATTAAATTGCCATTTAAATTTGTATTACCTACTATTTCTGCTACTTCTCCAATAGCAAAAGTAGAACCTATAGATAAATTACCAACACCATGTTTTCCTTCTAAAAATAATTTTGATGTTCTTACACTAGGAGAAGTAAGTAGTAAACTTGCGCTTATATTTCCTGATGATGTAATGTGTCTAACTTCTAAATCTCCACTTGAACTAATACTGTCTGTAAAATTAATTGAAGATACACTTCCTGCTGTTGATGAAAAACTATCTGCATATATTACTCCAGAGGCACTTATATTACCTGAAGCTGTTATATTACCTGTAAATGTATGTGTATCTGAAGATGCATCACCAAAACCTGTGTTTGAAGTAAATGATGCAGCTCCTCCTACTGTTAATCTGTCTACAATTTCAGCATCATCACTTGAATAAAAATGTTCTGCTGTTATTATTCCACTTGAACTTACATTACCTGAGGCTGTTACATGTGATGTTGAATTTATTGCTCCTACTCCTAAAGAAGTTAAATCACCTGCACCCGCTATTAATTTTCCCCCTACTGTAATAGTTGAAGTACTACTACCACTATAATTTCCACTTGCAGTAATGTGTGATGTTGAATTTATTGCTCCTACTCCTAAAGAAGTTAAAGTACCTGCACCTGCAGATAAAGCTCCTCCTATTGTTATAGTAGAAGTTGAACTACCACTTATAGTACCTGATGCAGTTAAATTACCTGCTAAATTAAGATCATCTGTAAATGAAATTCCTGCTACGTCTCCTCCTGTTGATTGGAAATTATTTGCGTAAATTGTTCCTGAAGCACTTATATTACCTGAAGCTGTTATATTACCTAAGAAATTTGCAGAATCACTACTTGGAATTAAACGTAAAAGATCTACACCATTTTTAGAGAAATTTATTGTTGAACCTGCTGAATCTATTCTTACCTGACCTGGTGAATCTATAGCAAATGATACGTTAGGTATTATTTTAGATGCTTCAATTGCCCCCAAACCATTACCTACTATTACCCTACCAAATGAACCTGTATTTAGTGTTGTGATAGTACCACTTGCAGTTATATTATTTGATATATTAAGTTTTCCTGTTATATTTGTATTACCAACTATTTCTGCTGATTCCCCAATTGCAAATGTAGAACCTACTGTTAAGTTTCCTACTCCAAAATCCCCTGGAATAAATAATTTAGAAACTCTAGCATGAGGAGTTGTGATCATTCCACTTGCTGATATATTTCCTGAGGCCGTTATATTTCTTGATGTTATATCACCGCTTGAACTAATACTATCGTTAAAAGCAATAGTTGACACTGATCCTGCTGATTCAAAACTTGAAGCGTAAATTATTCCACTTGCAGATATATTTCCTGAAGCTGTTATATTACCTGTAATAACATGAGTATCTGAGGATGCATCTCCTAACTCTGAATTACCAGTACTTCTTACACGTCCTACAGTTAAAAGATCTGTTATGGTTGCATCATCACTAATAACTAATCCTTCACCTGTTATTACACCACTCGCACTTATATTAGAAGAAGCTGTTATAGGTCTATTTAATTCTATTCTATTTGAAGTAAATTTTGCAATTTCTACATCATTCCCTTCAATTATAACTGTATCTGAACCTAATTGTATTCCTGTGTTAGCATCTCCTACATGACTAAATAAATTGTCTGATTCTATTTTATTAGCTACAATAGTTCCACTTGCACTTATATTGCCTGAGGCTGTTATATTACCTGTAGTTGTACTTGAATGATTAAGTATAATTGGGTAATTTTCACTTACTTTTATATAACCAGAACTATAACCTATTGCATTAGTTCCTTGAGATTTATACAAACTTGCATCTATAGTATCACTTGAACTTATATTACCTGAGGCTGTTATATGGGTTGTACTAATAGAACCTAAATTTGATATATTTCCACTTGCACTTATAATTCCTTCTACTTGTAATTCAACTGTTGGTTCAGCTATACCAATACCAAAATAGCTATTATTACTTCCTGAATAGAAGCTATTTCCATATGCTGATATATCTACTTGTTGGCTACTAAGATTTTGGTTGTGTAACACCATTCTTCCTATGTGTGCATTTACACCAGAACCTACTCTTGCAAATTGAGCAATTCTTAACCCGTTAACATCTGCTAATCCTATTCCTGCTCCATTGTCTGTATCAAAAGCAAAAATAGAACCACCTCCTGATGCTGATATGTCTCCTGTTATGTTTACATGATCTATAAAAGAAATTCCACCTACATCTCCTCCTGTTGATTGGAAACTATTTGCAAATATAGTTCCACTTGCACTTATATTTCCTGATGCTGTAATGTGCCCCGCAGGACCATTAATTGTTACTGTACCATGTCCAAATTGTGTTGTACCACCAAATTTATGGGTAGCTGTTATTAAACTTGCACTTATTGATCCTTTTGTAGAAAATATACCAGGTGTATTTATCGAAATAGCATGATCTGTTAATCTTTGATCTATACTTAAAGGTGCACCTCCTGGAGCTTGAAATTGCCAAAGACCTGCTGTTGTTTGTTTTATATAGTGTTCATTTGATGTTTGATGAAATAGTGCTTCTGTTCTTGTAAATCTATCTGCTCCATCTATGGCTGCGTCTTGTTTTAAAGATTTTCCTTCTTTTAAATCTTTAACATCCTTTTGTTTAAATCTTGTTACTTCACCAGAGCTACTAACAAATCTAATTGAATTTTCACTTAAAAATAAATCTCTCCATACATGAGTAGGAGAACCTAAATCAAATTCATTATTAGCTCCTGGAATAATAGATCCTGTGACTCCTAATCCTTCTAATATTTCTACACTAGCTGATTCATAATAAGTAGAACCGCTAATTCTAACGGTACCTCCTACATATCCTTCTTTTGCAAATATTTTTTTACTAGCACTTATATTACCAGAAGCTGTTATGTTACCTGTAAATGTTAATCCTTTAGTTATGTCACCTTCAGATATTTCATTTGTATAAATTATTGTACTACCACTTAATGTTCCTGAAGATGTAATATTACCTATAAAAGTATGAGTATCTTGGAGAGATGTACCTATTTGTGATTTTCCTTCATTATGAATAGTTCGTGTAACACTTTCACTTACAAATAAAGCTTTCCATTGATTTAATGGAGCACCTAAATCATATTGATGTGTAGTTCCAGGAACAATAGATCCTGAAGATTTTATAGCTAATAAAACATTAGTAGACCCTGAAACAAAATATGTACTACCACTAACTGTTAAAGAACCTGTTGCTATAGATGCAGTAACTGTAAGTTGTGTAATATTTGATGATGTTATATTTGTTAATCTACTACCATCTCCTTTAAAGGTTCCTGCTGTTATATTTCCACTGGCTGTTAAGTTACCATTAATGTTGGCATCTCCCTTAAGTTTAAAACTTCCCGTGTTTTCACCACTTAATAAAGCGTGTGAATCAATTAAATTAGCATATTGTCCTTCTGTCGGTTTTTTACCTGACTCAAAGTAGGACTTTAATATATTTCTTGTCTTTTTAGCCATTTGTATTAACTTATTCCGTTTTCATCATTAATAGTATCAAAACCTGTTCCTGTTCCTTCATTTCCTACTTTATTATATTTTCCTAAATCTTTTCTTATTTCATCTCTTGTTTTAGGAGCATCAAAAGTAGAAACCATTTCTGTTCCAAATGCTACTGTAGAAGTACTATAAAACTTTTGAGGTTTTTTAGCTAATGCGGCATTCATAGCATCAGATACAATGTATCCTTGTAACGTTAACCCAAAGTCTGTTTTTATTGATCTATTTTTTCCTTGTCCCAATTCTACTTTATTTGTAAATGTATCAATTCTTGCATTAAATTTAAATCTTTCAGCATCTCCCCAATAAGTATCTGAGGAATAATTAATCGATTCAATAATTTTATTCATTTGTGCTACATAATCTGTCCATATCACAAAAGAATATTTTAATTTTACAAAATCAGGTACTACAACAGCATGAAATTCTTTATTAGGAATTCTATTTTGTAATACTGAAAAATTATCGTATTGGTTTCTTTTATTATAAGCGCTTTGGAATACATAGTAAAGATTAGGATTATTTGCATCCATTTTATTACCTAAGTCTCTTCTTTTTTCAACACTATCTCTTTTAAACATTATGATAGGTGTTTGTACTTTACCGTTTTTATCTCTATAATATCCATCTTTTTGAACTCCTTTCCATCTTTCAGGATTTCCATAAATTAAAGGTACATCTATTCTATCACCATTAGTAGTTACTGTTGGTTTTATTACATTTTCAAAATAATAAGCTATTGCTTCATCATGATCTTGTAAACCAATTGATATATCTTTTACACTATCATCATCTCTTCTAGTTATTTGACCTCTGTTTATAGGTTTTTTAGTAGAACTTGATTTTTGTGGTTGTTTATTACTAGGAGATATGTCCCCTATAGGAAATGAAGGATTATTAGGATTAGTAATATTAGGAGCACTTAAATTAGCTCTTAATTTTTCATTTTCCCTTTGAGGAATAGGTCTTTGTATTTCGTGTGATTTATCTTTTGCCATATTATCCTAATGAATTTGCTATTCCATCTGTTATTTTATTTGTAGATGGATATTTTCCACCTCTTAAAGGTATTAAATTTAATTTTTCTACTCTTGATAAATGAGCATTTAATACAATAGAATGACTATTACCAAAATCAGTTGTTCCTGTTGAGATAGCGTAATCTGGATCTTTACCCATTATTAATTGATTTTCAACTTTTTCATCAACTTCATAAAAATTATTTTTAAATAATAATATATCTCCTATTTCAGGTACTAAATTTATATCTCTTAATTCTTGTTTTAAAAATCTAAAATTAATGGTTTGATCAACGTCCGATCCAAAGTCATCAGACGACCATGCTTGGTCTTCTTTATTCATTAAACACGCGATTCTTACGGGTTCATAA
>TARA_R110001592_G_scaffold191405_2_pt1 | contig 13516 bp, 9 predicted proteins | sample TARA_R110001592 | Tara Oceans TARA_R110001592 (sample SAMEA4398387) | marine metagenome | biome: Polar Biome; feature: [SRF] surface water layer (ENVO:00010504); material: water (ENVO:00002006), including particulate matter (ENVO:01000060) such as... | depth 5 m
AACAGTATGAATTTCAGTGAGGGGCTTTTCTATTTTTTTTGCAGAAAAATTACCGAAACCATCTTGCTCTACTGAATAACGTTCAGCATAAGAATTCGGCATAATTAAAAGCTGAGCTACGAAAACCCAACAAGCACCAATAAAGGCTTTACTTAATTTTGACATAAATCGTATGCCTAGAATTTACGATTAAAAGAGATACCAAAGCCAAAAATACGACTCGTAAATTTCACATCCAAGCCAGCATAAGGATTATAAATAACGTTTGTCAAATTCGTACAGTTCAAGTTACACGAAGTATTTGATGGTATATAGTCTGTAGACTGCATATAGAAGAGACTGGCACTTACATCTGTTCGTTTGTCCCATTTATACCCAAAACCAGTTCCCCACATTTTCATATCACCTAAGGGAATTGGCCCAAATACATCTTTACCTACTGGCGATGTTCTTAATTCCAAACCAAAACGAACGTCTAAACGAGAATTAACATGATGCATCAAACCAATCCCATAATGCCATGTATCCCTTAGACCAACAGGTAAAGTCAATGAGGTATCTGTAACCAAACCAGACAGTAATCGAGCTGTCGTTAATAATTCTAAGCGGCGATCAAAATTGAAATTAAATTCATCCCACTGACTCCAGTCTGTCCATGTTGCTTGAGCACTCACTGTGTAATCAGGCGTCAAGCGAACTCGAAACCCTGTCTTAAACATTTGAGGCATCGTGAGATCCATAGAAATATTTCCAGATTCTCTTGGAACACCTCTAGGTAGACCTAAAATAGCGGCTGTAATTGCACCGATAATAGAAGCATTAAAACCATTCCAGAAAGCAGTCCACTCATCGGTATAGTCCATAAGGAACCTACCTTTTAATTTCATGTTGGCTTCACTGGTATAAGACGCCCCCCATGAGAACCAATCAGTAGGCTCCCACAGTACACCCAAATTATAGGTCGGTGATAACGTTTCCTGCATATCAATATCTATACGACCTATATCATCCCAAGGCCCGATATTACCTTGACACATAGACAAAAAAGGCTGAAGAGGGTCACGACGTTGACCAATAGGTTTGTCAAACTCACAAGCAAAAGCATCCTGAAGAATCTCAACAACAGCAATCAATAGGTTCGGAGCCCGGTTATTCTGAGCAATATAAAAACCTTGATGGCTTAATTGAACACCCGCTCCAATTGACCATTCATCATTAATTTCATAACCGACCGCTGGAGAAAAATAGGTATAACGTTGGACTGTGGCTTCTTTAGCTAGAAAAATACCAGGATTTTCAGCATCTTTAAAAAAATTACCAGCGAAAGACATATAATTTTTATGTGCAAAAGTAAACTTTGAACCTGGAGGGTTCACAGAGAAGCCTATCTGAGGTGGCAATATCGTCGGTCCATTCCAAACCCATTGCTGCAAGCCAAAACCAGGCAAATAAAGGGCTAACTTATTCGTATGCCCAGAACCAAAACCATTGCCTCCAACGACAGGATCACGAGGAACGGTAGGATCATAAGTATTGAAACCTGTTCCTTCCAAGCCAAACAGTTCATAGTCTTCAGGCGCATAGAAATCATTATCTAAATCAGCACCGATAACAAATTGATCAACTTCAAAATGACGCTCTTTTAAACGCGTTAAACTAGCTGGATTATGATAAACAGCCGATATACCTGGGTTTACGTCAGCCACCATAGCATTACCAAGCGCCATAGCCCTGACATCAACAGAAACGCCATTCGCTAATTGTGCTAATAACTGGGGAGGAAATATTAAGCCCCCTATCAACAAAAATACAGTAAGTTTTTTAATCTTCCTAGGAAGCAATTTCACAACTCATATCCTTTAAGAATTAATCAATGACTACCAAGTAAAGGCACCAATATCAATAGGATATGAAACGCCCATATTTAGGTCAGAAGCATCCTCCGTTAAACCAAACCCAAAACTGACATTCATAATCGTCTTTGGATCTACCCGAATACCTAAAGAAAAATTCATTGAACCATTTACCGAGTCTGGTGATGATGCATTACTTCCATCCCGAAAGTATAAAGTTGTATCAGTACTATAACTAATCTGGCTAGAAATACTTAAAGAAGTATCATAAGAGAGAGAGTATGAAAAACCGCTTGAAAAAGAAAAACTTTGTCCCTGTTGAACGGTTGTCAAAACACGACCTCCTCTTACTTGATTCAAGCCATTCTGCTCAAAAGCATAATTTGAACTAAGCGAGCCAAATAATACAATAGGGTCTAAAACTTTCGAAATACTTAAACCTGTTGAAACTGAATACGTACCACTCCCCGTTGACAGGCGTAAACGGTTATCAATCTCATACGGACTGACACCCGTCTTTGTGCTAAGCGTGCTATTAACAGTTATGGTTGCCTGACCAGGAATATACGGGAATGGCTGCCAACGCAAGCCAAAACTAACATCCCCCCAATCTGTTACAGAAAGTGATTGCTGAGTATCATATCGAGTAGACAAAGGAAGACGCGCATTCAACGTTAAATTGTTCAGAACACCATAATCAAAACTAAATGAATTGGTAAAAGAGTGCGTTGCAGATGGGTTTATATCCAAATTACGTACAGTACTATTTTGAATATCAATATCGATACGAGAATCAGAAATATAAGAATAGTCTAATGAGTAATTTAATGATTTTCCGCCAGATTTTAATAAGGAGTAGTTTTTTTCTGCCGCCTGAAAAACTTCTTCCAACTGTTTTGTTGAATCTGCGTCATCATTTTTTTTGGATAACGCATCTCGAGCTTTATCAACATTTGTTTCTTCTGCTTGAACACTCGAAATGAAGAGCACCGCAGATGCCAACATGACTACTCTGAAGAACCAAGAATTCATTATTTTTTCCTTCTGTCCAAAAATCATTGCATTAGTCTGCATTTCGCACACGATTATCTATTAATACTAACTATAAGGCCGATCTGATAAATTAGTTTCGACGAAAATGTAAAAACTTGGTTGAATTTCCTGCTCCCGAAGTTGTTTCATCAGGAGTATTATTTCTTTGCCTTTCTAATTCATTTTGTAATCGATACTGAAGCATATCCTGATAATCAGGTAGGTACTGAAACGCCTGCAAAGATAATGTTTGATCATCAATAAAGCGGAGATCCTCTTCTCTCAACTCTAAGCCATCTATTGGCTTGCTATTACCAGGAAACACAACAAAAAGTACGTTTTGATCCCAAGCCTCTTTAAAGCGCTCAACAGTAAACGTTATATTGCCTTGTGAAGGATCAGCGATAAAGACACGGCCATCTTTAATCGTTTTAACTACGACAAAGTGCTTAAAGCCTGCATAGTGAATTGGCACGATAGCGGGATGGTCAAGTTCCATTAAATCTTTAAGCTCTGCTTTGAACCCTCCAGCTGGGAAACCTAATGCTGTTACGAGCCGCTTCATATCCAGCATAGAAAATCCACGCCGACTCACAATACGATCACTCTCACCGTAATGAAGCAAACCCTCCATAACTTGTCGTTCTTGAAAGCTCCTTCCCAAATAATATTGCAAAACAGTCGTTAAAGCAGCAGAACCACAACTATAGTCATAAGCCTGCCTAACAATATTACGGAATCGAATGTCTGATAATGGCTTAACGATTACTCTTTCTGTAATAATGCTTTCACCATTATTTAAAACCAAATTATAGTGCACCATACCCGGCGGTTGCGGCTCAATTTCTTTAAACTGATGCAAAAGATTAACGAGCAATAAAGATGCTGCTGTAACAAGAACCATATAATATGCTTGCCTTAAATATCCATTAATTCAGTAAGTTGCGAAAAGGCTAAAGCCGTGTATTTAAATTTGTTTCTGCACCTGACATCAGGTCATATTTATCATAAATTCAGTTACGCAAAGATACATTAAATAGTCTTTAGGTAAAGATAACCAGTACTCAAAATATTGCCTAGCCCTCCTTGTCCTCGCACAATCAATTAAATTTCAAACTTACTTTAGACAAAAAAATCATTACAACCAACAACAAGAATTCAAAAAAAAGAGGCTTTAGCCTCTTTTTTACCCTTTTTTAGTTATCTTTATTCCTTCGTTCTATGTCAGCAGAATCTAAGGCTACCTTTTGGTAAGCCTGATAATCAGCGGCCCCGAAAGTATCCCCTATCATATTCGATATGGAAGATTTTTCTAATGCATTAACACTATCAATATCACCCTCAATCACCTTAGTAAGCCGAATGACAGCGTAATCACCATCAGATATTTCAAAGCTAGCCCACGGATCCTGAGCTACTTTCCCCTTTTCAAGGGTAAATATCGTAGTAATCACCTCTCGATTTAGCATGACATTATCGCGACGAATATCAGTATATTCTTTCCAGTTAAGCCCCATATTATCTGAGACATCAGCTGCAAGCTCACCAGCCTTAACCCTATTAATAAAAGACATGCCTACACTTTGAGCAAACTCAGAAGCTTTACCCAATTTCAATTTATTACGAATAAGATGCTTTACATCTTCCAGCGACTGTAGACTTTCTTCTTGATAATTTTCTACACGAAAAACAACAGATACCCCATCTTCAACTTCAATCAATTCACTATTATGCTTTTCAACAACAAGCTCATTTGAAAACAAGGCCTTTTGGATTTTCCTATTCGAGAATAGTGGGTTTTGGGTTTCAGCAGACACACCAACTAAAGACCTCAACTCAAGACCTAGAGACTCAGCAGCTTCAGCAAGATCTGGAGATGAATAGGTAATATCAGATAATTTTTCTGTCATTTGAGCATAAAGATTATCTAGTTTTTGCTTTAATAAGCGTGACTTCAGCATACCTTTCATATCGTCGAAAGATGGGACGTCATTGGCTTCAATTTGATCCAAGCGAATTAGATGATAACCAAACTCAGTCTTAACAGGCTCTGAGATTTCACCGACTTTTAGTGCAAATAGCGCCGACTCGAAATCTGATACATAAACCCCTTTTGAGGATAAGCCCAAACTACCGCCATTTTGAGCAGAACCTTCGTCATCTGAATACTCTTTAGCCAAATCTGCAAAAGGCTCACCAGCTATTAATTTAGCCTGAACTTCTTTTACTTTTTCAAGTGCTTGTGAATTAGAGGTATTATCATCTATTTTCACTAAAATATGAGAAGCTGCTCTTTGCTCTTCTCCTTGATAATCTAGCTTTTCATTCTCATATAGCTTCTCAAGCTCGGCAACATTAAGCTCAATACCGTCTTCAAGAGTTGCTTTATCTAAAACCAAGTAAGATACTTCAACATTCTCAGGCTTTTTATAATCATTTTTATTCAAATCATAGAATGCTGAAACTTCCTCATCAGTGACAACAATTGAATCTTTATAATCACTTTTGAACACGGTAGCCATACCAAAACTTCTAGTCTGACGATCTAAGGCAATAATTTCATCTATTTCATTATCGACTACAAAAGCAGAGGCCACCACTCCAGACCTAGACTGACCAAGCACAAACTGAGACTTCAGTGAATCACGATAAGCCTGCAATGTAAGACCAGCATTTCTTAACAATGACTGCATCTTCTCATTACTAAATTCCCCCCCCACCTGAAACTGCTCGATACTTCTAATATAATCATCTACAGCCATTTCTGAAACAAACAAGCCTTTCGAATTAGAGTCCTGAACTAAAACTTCTTCATTTATCAGACCTTCAAGCACAGATGACCTTAAAAGAGCCTCATCAATTAAATCAGGATCAGCTTGCTCACCCATTTGTCCCAATATTTGACGACGCTTACCTTCAACCGCTCTTAAAAAGTTAGCTCGAGGAATATCTTCACCATTAACGGTTGCAATCTCTGGCTCTCCACCTATACCTCCAACAATTGACTCAACACCAAACAATGCAAAAACAACCACAATTAAACCCACAATTATTTTTGCAACGGTGCCTTGTGAGTTTTTACGAATATCCTGAAGCATGCCTTTTAATTTCCTAATATTTTGGAGGTATTTATTTTCTTTTGCCGAATAAAAAATGTCATGGCAAAAGCTATTGAATTCTTTTTTATAATATAAGCAGTGACAACTTAAACCTTTCACCGCAAAAAATACAAAAAGGCGCATTCAAGATGAACGCGCCTTTTGCATACCTACATTTTAATTGCTCTTACAAATGAGACACAAAAAAACGTAAGAAACAGCTATTAACCGTTAACTGCATCTTTTAAGCCTTTACCTGCTTTAAAGCTAGGAATTTTAGCAGCAGCAATCTGTATTTCAGCACCTGTCTGAGGATTACGACCAGTTCTAGCAGCTCTATCCTTAACAGAGAAAGTACCAAAACCAATCAAAGTTACTTGATCACCATTTTTTAACGCATTAGTTACTGATTCAACGACTGCATCGATAGCTCGACCAGCTGCTGCTTTAGAGATATCTGCAGACCCTGCAATTGCTTCAATTAGCTCAGACTTATTCACACTAAACCCCTTATAATTTTCTAAGTATCACGATTAACAGCCCAAAGACCATTAAAACGCATAATTTATAATTATGTGCTCACCGCTCAAAAACACTGACACACTACCATTATTTTTATTCTGCCGAGTTTTTCGATTAACTACGTTAGTCTGAAAAAGCATTACCCAGAATTTTCACACCCATGCCAATAGGTGGAATATTCTGAGCTTGTTTTTCTCGCAAATAAAAAAATAATGTGATCGCTCGGAGCCCGCTAAAATACTGCTACCTGACGTCAGACTGTTTTATACCAACTCAATGAAAGCCCTGTCAAGCAACCTTGGCGACTAATGCGTATTTATTCTCTCTAGTGAGTCTTCAACCGACTCAGCATTAGTTTTTTTGGCATTCTCTGCCAGTTTTTCTTTATGTCGATCACTATCAGGAGAATACGCCAAAGCATGATCAAGCACGTCATCGATCCATTTCACAGGAACAATTTCTAAATCTGCTTTTATATTTTCAGGTATTTCTTTTAAATCTTTTTCATTCTCATTAGGAATAATAACCTTTTTTATCCCTCCTCTATGGGCTGCCAATAACTTTTCTTTTAATCCCCCGATTGCCAAAACCTGCCCCCTAAGCGTTATTTCTCCGGTCATAGCAACATCAGAGCGAACTGGAATACCCGTGAAGGAAGAAACCATCGCAGTACACATAGCAATCCCAGCGCTAGGACCATCTTTAGGCGTGGCACCCTCGGGAACATGAACATGTATATCATGCTTTTCATGAAATTCATCATCAATATAGTAGGCGCTTGCACGACTTCTAACAACCGTCATAGCTGCTTGAATTGATTCAAGCATAACATCACCCAGCGAACCTGTTCTAACTACCTTCCCCTTACCTTTAACCGCCACACACTCAATAGATAGCAACTCACCACCCACTTGAGTCCAAGCCAGACCTGTTACTTGGCCGACACGGTCTTGCTCATCAGCAACACCATAACTAAACTTTCGAACACCTAAATATTCTTCCAGATTTATCTCAGTAACCTCTATCTTTTCAACAGATTTACTTTCCAGAACCTGCTTAACCACTTTTCGACAAATCTTAGCTATTTCCCGCTCTAAACCTCGAACACCCGCCTCTCTCGTATAATAGCGAACGATGTCCCTTATTGACTGCTCTGAAACACTCAGCTCCTTCAGTTTAAGACCGCTATCTTCTATTTGTTTTGGCAACAAGTATCGAATAGCAATATTCAACTTCTCATCTTCTGTATAACCTGGGATGCGAATAACCTCCATACGATCTAAAAGCGCTGGCGGAATATTCATAGAGTTAGATGTACATACAAACATCACATCAGATAAATCATAGTCTACCTCTAAATAATGATCATTAAAGGTATGGTTTTGAGCCGGATCTAACACCTCTAATAAAGCAGAAGCCGGATCACCCCGATGATCCATACCCAATTTATCTATTTCATCTAATAGAAATAATGGGTTTTTCACCTTAACTTTTGCTAGCTTCTGCAATAACTTCCCAGGCATAGAACCTATGTAAGTCCGTCTATGACCTCGAATTTCGGCCTCGTCACGCAATCCACCTAAAGCGATACGTGTGTACTGTCGATTTGTCGCTTTCGCAATCGACTGACCTAGTGACGTTTTACCAACACCAGGAGGCCCAACCAAACACAAAACCGGACCTTTAATTTTCTTAACACGACTTTGAACAGCCAGATATTCAACAATACGGTCTTTAATTTCATCCAAACCATAATGATCGCTATCTAGAATCTCTCTCGCTTTCACAATATCATGCCTAACCTTACTTTTTTTCTTCCAAGGTAGGCTAACAACCCAATCAATATACCCTCTAACCACAGAGGCCTCTGATGACATGGGAGACATCATTTTTAGTTTCTTAAGCTCCGTTTCTACCTTTTTCTTTGCTTCTTCGCTCAAACCAACGGTTTTAATTTTATTTTCTAATTCCTCAAACTCATTGCCATTTTCATTAATAGCGCCCATCTCTTTTTGAATTGCTTTCATTTGCTCATTCAAGTAATACTCTCGCTGACTTTTTTCCATCTGTTTCTTTACGCGCCCGCGAATTCTTTTTTCAACCTGAATAAGATCTAGCTCACCTTCGATAACCGCCAGCAACATTTCCGACCTTAGAGCAACATTAAATTCCTCAAGAACTTCCTGCTTATCAGCAATTTTTAACTCTAAATGCGCTGCAATGGTATCGATTAATCGAATAGGGTCTTGAATACTTGCTAATGATTGAACAATTTCATTTGGCACTTTCTTGCTTAATTTACTTAACTTCTCAAATTGAGATAACAAGGTTTGCACTAAATCTTGCAAAGATCGGCCAACTGGCAACTCTTCTTCTATCTCACTAGTTTCTGCAGATAAAAACTCTCCAGGAACCACCTTATCTACATTTACCCGTTTCTCACCCTCAATCAAAACCTTAACAGTGCCATCAGGAAGCTTTAGCATCTGTAAAATATTAGCCATGGACCCAACAGAATAAAGCTCATCGATACTCGGATCATCATGCACAGCATTCTTTTGCGTTAGTAAAACTAGCTTTTTATCACCTGCCATTGCAGCTTCTAATGCCAGGATTGATTTTTCTCTACCCACAAATAACGGAATAACCATATTAGGAAAAACAACAACATCCCGAAGAGGTAACAAGGGAGTTGAATTTTTATTTGTAGACTCTAACGCAACAGAGTCCTTTGAAACATTCTCAGAGCCATCGTGCTCTTTATCTGTCATAACCATTTCTCCTACATAAATTTCTTTCTATTTAATTGGGGATTTTTTTATGAAATACAAGCTATCACCAACCAATATGCAAAAAAAAAGCCATGAATACATCATTCATAGCTTTTGACTTACTTTAATTAACTAAAATTACTTTTCAGGAAGCGCTTTTGCCGTTTTTTCACTATTTTCATAAATTTTAATTGGATCAGATTCACCATTAATGCAAGCCTCATCAATTACAATTTTACTAACCCCTTTATCAGAAGGGATATGATACATAGTGTCTAGCAGAACATTCTCTAGGATTGAGCGGAGTCCACGGGCACCTGTTTTTCTCTCCATCGCTTTTTTTGCAACACCACGCAAGGCCTCATCACGGAAGTCAATTTCTACACCTTCCATTTCAAATAACTTTTGATACTGCTTCGACAAAGAGTTCTTTGGCTCAGTTAAAATTTGCATTAAGGCATCTTCATCCAGCTCATTCAAGGTCGCAATAACCGGCAAACGACCTACAAACTCTGGAATCAAGCCATATTTTACTAAATCTTCAGTTTCTACGTTTTTCAGAGTATCACCCACCTTTCGGCTAGATTCCTTACTTTTAACCGTAGCACCAAAACCAATTCCGCTTTTCTCAGAACGATCACTGATAACCTTATCAAGACCAGCAAATGCACCACCACAAATAAATAACATATTCTTAGTGTCTACCTGCAAAAACTCTTGCTGAGGATGCTTTCTGCCACCCTGAGGAGGAACCGATGCAACAGTCCCTTCAATCAACTTTAACAAAGCCTGCTGAACACCTTCACCTGATACATCGCGTGTTATTGAAGGGTTATCAGATTTACGAGAAATCTTATCTATTTCATCAATATAAACAATGCCACGCTGGGCTTTTTCAACATCATAGTCACATTTCTGAAGCAGCTTTTGAATAATATTCTCTACATCCTCACCAACATAACCCGCCTCGGTCAAAGTTGTTGCATCTGCAATTGTGAATGGAACATTCAATAAGCGAGCCAAAGTCTCCGCCAAAAGAGTTTTACCACTCCCAGTAGGACCAATTAACAAAATATTACTCTTGCCTAGCTCAATATCTGACTTAGGTGAATCATACTTCAATCTTTTGTAGTGATTATATACAGCAACAGACAGCACAACTTTTGCACGCTCTTGACCGATAACATAATCATCTAAAGTAGCTTTTATTTCATGAGGAACGGGGAGCCGATCGCTTCCTGTGTCAGAAGCAGCCTCTTGGACTTCCTCTCTGATAATATCATTACAGAGATCAACACATTCATCACATATAAAGACAGACGGCCCCGCAATTAACTTACGAACCTCATGCTGACTCTTTCCACAAAAAGAGCAATAAAGAAGCTTACCGTTATCACCACTCTTACCGTTTTTATCGTCGGCCATTGGATTTCCTATAACTTTTGCAGCTCTCCAGTGTATCTAGAGAATCTTAAATCTTGTATCTAAACTTTATATTTAGATATTAGCATCTAGTATATGAATCAAACACTCAAAAAAACAAAAACTTTTCACTTGCGCTCTAAAATAAACCAGATGATTCCTTACTTTTTTATTCAGCAGTAGGGCGCTTATCAATAACAGAATCAATTAAGCCATATGCAACAGCGTCATTACCATCCATAAAGTTATCTCTATCAGTATCCTTTGCCACTTCTTTAATATCCCGATCGGTATGATAAGCCATAATTTTGTTTAGTTTATCTCGAATGGTCAAAATTTCTTTTGTGTGAATTTCGATATCCGAAGCTTGCCCCTGGTAGCCACCTAGCGGCTGATGAATCATCATTCGGGAGTGAGGCAAACAATGACGCTTACCTTTGGCGCCACCTGTTAACAACAAAGCACCCATACTGCACGCTTGCCCTATGCAAAGAGTCGATACATCAGGCTTTATAAACTGCATAGTGTCGTAGATAGACATACCCGCTGTTACCGAACCACCTGGCGAGTTAATATACAAATGAATGTCTTTGTCAGGATTTTCAGACTCAAGAAATAATAACTGCGCAACGACCAAGTTAGCCATATGATCTTCTACTTGACCCACCATAAAGATCACTCGCTCTTTTAGAAGGCGAGAATATATATCGTAAGATCGCTCTCCACGTGCTGTCTGCTCGATAACCATAGGGACTAAGCCGCTACTTGTAATTATTTCCGAACCTTGACCCATCACATCTTGATATTTCATACTCGCACAATTCCTCTATCTATCATTTTTGCATTCATCAATATGGTGTCGATTTTTGCTATTTCAAGTTTTATACAAAAAAGGCCATCAATATTTATTTTTTGATTCCTTAAATTAAAAACAGCCAGTAATAAACTGGCTGTTTTTAGTGTAGCTGAAAAAAATAATTGCTTCCGACTTTAAATGCAATTTTCTTCAGTTTTTAAGAAAATGATTAAGCTTTAGCTTCTGGCTTAACCGCATCCTCATAAGACATTTTAACTTTCTTTACTTTTGCTTTAGAAATAACCAATTCAACCACAGCATCCTCTAAAACAACCGCCTCTACCTGCCCACGATTTTCTGGCTGCGAGTAGAACTCAACAACCTCTTCCGGACTCTCATATGCAGTCGCTAATTCCTGAACCTTAGCATCAACCTTATCAGCTTCAGCTTTTAAGTTATTACCCTTAACAATCGCGGCAAAAATCAAACCTGTTTTAACTCTAGCTTCTGCCTGATCCTTGAATAACTCAGATGGCAACTTGGCAGGATCTAATTGCTGACCACCACCGAATTGCTGTACAGCCTCTTGCTTCATACGGTTTATTTCTTGCTCTACCATTGTAGCAGGTACAGCAACATCATTAAGCTCACCCAAGGAAGCAACCAACTGCTCCTTAAGCTTATTAGAAACAGCTTGATTTAACTCACGTTCCATATTCTTAACAACTTCTGCTTTAAAATCATCTTCTGTTTTGCAATTAACACCATACTTAGTAAAGAACTCTTCATTCATTTCCGGAAGCACAGTTTCTTCAACTACTTTCACTTCGACTTCAAATTTTACAGGCTTGCCAGCTAAAGATTCATTGCTGTAATCTTCTGGAAAGGTTAATTCCAGCTCTACACTCTCACCAGCTTTTGAACCAATCAAGCCGTCCTCAAAACCAGGAATCATTTGACCAGAACCAAGCGTTATCTTTTGATCTTTACCCGTACCGCCCTGGAAGGCTTCACCATCCATATAGCCTACGAAATCGATAGTCATTAAATCTTTCTTCTTAGACTTACGTTTGACAGACTTTAAGGTGCCATGCTGAGATCTAAGCACCTCAATCATTTCTTTTATATTTTTATCTTTAATTTCGCTTTCAATTTTTTCTAGCTTAATTTCTGAGAAATCTGTGATTTCTAATTCAGGATAAACCTCAAAAATAGCAACGAACTCTAAATCCTTACCTTCTTCCAAGGATTTAGGTTCAAATTTAGGATAACCGATAGGATTTTGTTTTTCTTGAGCCAAAGCTTCGACATAGGCATCACGCATCACCTCACCGATAACTTCCTGGCGAACTGACTGCCCATAGCGTTTCTTAACAACATTTACAGGCACTTTACCTGGCCTAAAGCCGTTGATACGAACTGTTTTAGCAGTCTTCTGAAGACGCTGCGCCACCTCTTGATCTATTTTCTCAGCGGGTACACCAATCGTCATTCGACGCTCAATAGGAGACGTGGTTTCAACAGAAACTTGCATGGACATTCCTCAATTTTTTTGACAGTTATTTGTAACAAGCCAGCAATAAATAAAAACCTATAAATAAAAACCTATAGAATAGATCCTTTGCTAGCCATAGAAATTATGGGGGAGGAATATTAAGAGTAGAGTAAAAAGATAGCAAGTATTTTGAATACTATTTGAGTGACAAATCGCATAAAACCAAGTAATTCATAATCACTGAGATAATTTTGTTAAGATATTTTTTATTAAGATAGCGCTTGAAACGTTTATCAAGCATTGATTAATTGACATGGTGCGAAAGGAGAGACTCGAACTCTCACATCCTAAGATACTGGAACCTAAATCCAGCGCGTCTACCAATTCCGCCACTCTCGCATGGTCAATCTTTTCGAACTATATAACATTTTAAAACCTTGCACATCACATTGTTTTAAAATGGGGTGGGCGAAGGGGATCGAACCCTCGACCGCAGGAATCACAATCCTGAGCTCTACCAACTGAGC
>TARA_R110001592_G_scaffold97541_4_pt1 | contig 13516 bp, 6 predicted proteins | sample TARA_R110001592 | Tara Oceans TARA_R110001592 (sample SAMEA4398387) | marine metagenome | biome: Polar Biome; feature: [SRF] surface water layer (ENVO:00010504); material: water (ENVO:00002006), including particulate matter (ENVO:01000060) such as... | depth 5 m
CAAGCGCTCACAAAAATGCAGGTACGTGAGTACCCGAACATGACCAATACGGTCGTCACAGTGAGCACCAGTTACTACGGCGCTAATGCAGATTTAATACAAGGCTTTATCACTCAACCAATTGAACAAGCAATTGCTCAAGCAGACAATATTGACTTTATCAGTTCACAAAGTTTCATGGGTAGATCAACCATTACCGTCAATATGAAACTGAATACCGAACCCAGTGGCGCGGTGGCGGATATTCTCGCAAAAGTTAATAGTGTTAGCTCACAATTACCTAGTGAAGCTGAAGATCCAACCATTGATGTGAGTACAGGTTCTTCAACATCTGTTATCTATATTGCGTTCTCAAGTGAACAGCTAAATTCTAGTCAAATTACTGATTATTTAGAGCGAGTAGTCAAACCTCAATTATTTAGTATCAATGGTGTCGCAAAAGTTAACCTCTATGGTGGTACTAAATTTGCAATGCGTATTTGGCTAGATCCAGAACGTATGGCCGGTTTTGGTTTAAATACTTCCGATGTTGTTAACATATTACAAGCAAATAATATTCAATCCGCTTCTGGTCAAGCAATGGGTTATTTCACTTTATTTAATGGTAACGCTGAAACTCAAGTTAAAAATGCGGCTGAATTAGAAAACCTGATTATTGCAACTCGTGAAAACGGTAAAACGATTCATTTACAAGATATCGCCCGCGTATCACTTGAAAAAAGTCATGATTCATACCGAGCAATGGCCAATGGGAATGATGCAGTCGTTGTTGCAGTTGATGCAGCGCCAACAGCTAACCCACTTGATATTACATCTGACGTGAGATTAATGTTACCTGCTTTAGAGGCAAGTAATCCAAGCTCAATTAACATGAAAGTATTGTATGACTCAACCATTGCCATTGAAGAGTCAATCAATGAAGTTGTAAAAACTATTGCTGAAGCAGGTTTAATCGTATTAATAGTGATGATTTTATTCTTAGGGTCATGGCGCGCGGTTATTATCCCAATTATTACTATTCCATTATCACTCATTGGTGTTGCAGTAGTAATGCAAATATTTGGTTTTACTATCAACTTAATGACACTATTAGCAATGGTATTAGCAATCGGTTTAGTAGTAGATGATGCGATTGTTGTAGTAGAAAATATCGATCGTCATATTAAAGCAGGTGAAGACCCTTTCCGCGCGGCTATTATTGGCACACGTGAAATCGCAGTACCGGTTATTTCTATGACTATCACGTTAGCAGCAGTATATGCACCTATTGCTTTAATGGGTGGTATTACAGGCTCTCTCTTTACAGAGTTTGCTTTAACACTGGCTGGCGCAGTATTTGTATCTGGTATCGTGGCACTGACATTATCGCCTATGATGTGTAGCTTAATGCTGAAGAGTAATCATCAACCAAATCGTTTTGAGCGTACTGTAGATAGCGCATTAACAGGCTTAACCAATAAATACAGTAAAGTATTAGATACTATAATGTTACGCCGTCCAGCGGTTATTATTTTTGCATTATTAGTATTTGCTTCATTACCACTATTATTTAAATTTATTCCCTCAGAGTTAGCACCAAGTGAAGATAAAGGTGCATTAATGATGATGTCAAAAGCACCTGCTAACGCTAACTTAGACTTTATCGAAAATAGCATGCGCTTAGTAACCGATGTAATTGCAGCTCAACCTGAAGTAGAGAGTAATTTAGCCATGTCGGGTATTCCTAATGCTAACCAAGCATTTGGTATTGCCATCATGAAAACCTGGAGCCAACGAGACAAAGATCCTAAACAACTTTCTGCAACCATGACACCTGCATTTAATGCTATACCTTCCGTGGCAACAACTGCATTCCAGATGCCAGAATTACCTGGTTCATCGGGTGGTTTACCAGTGCAATTTGTGATCACCACTTCTAACCCATTTGAAAGCTTAGTGAGTATTGCATCAGATGTGTTAGCGGCGACACAAGCAAACCCTACCTTTGTTTATTCGACATTAGATTTAGCCTTTGATTCTGCGACCATGAATATCAGTATCGACCGAGATAAAGCAGGCGCATATGGTATTACTATGCGAGATATTGGTATCACTTTAGGCACCTTATTAAGTGATGGTTATTTAAACCGTATCGACTTAGATGGGCGGAGTTATGAAGTGATTGCACAAGTTGAGCGAAAATATCGTTTATCACCAGATAAGTTAGGTGATTTCTTTGTTCGAGCTCAAAATAATGACATGGTGCCACTGAGCGAATTAATCTCTATTGATGTTGTTGCTGAACCACGCTCGTTACCGCACTTTAATCAGCTTAATAGCGCAACAATCGGTGCAGTATTAGCACCGGGCAGCACTATGGGTGAGGCTATAACTTTCTTTGAAGAGTTATCAACAACTAAGTTACCACAAGGCTATCGTCATGATTACCTTGGTGAAGCTCGTCAGTTTGTTACCGAAGGTGGGGCGTTATATGTCACCTTCTTACTTGCGCTATTTATTATATTTTTAGTACTAGCGAGTCAATTTGAGAGTATTCGCGACCCATTAGTGATTCTAATGACAGTGCCGCTAGCTATCAGTGGTGCCTTAGTGGTACTTGCTTGGGGCGCTGCAACCATGAACATCTATACACAGGTGGGTCTAATCACCTTGGTTGGTTTAATCACTAAGCACGGTATTTTGATCACTGAAGTGGCAAAAGAAGAACAGTTACATAATGGATTAAATAGGATCCAAGCAGTGAAAAAAGCAGCTGCTGTGCGTTTACGCCCGATCTTAATGACAACAGCAGCAATGGTAGCAGGTCTTGTTCCATTATTATTTGCTACTGGCGCTGGTGCCGTAAGTCGTTTTGGGATTGGTGTGGTAATCGTAGCGGGTCTATCAATTGGTACTCTATTTACGTTATTTATTTTGCCAGTTCTCTACTCATTCATTGCCAGTGAGCATAAACATGTTCCTGAATTTGATGAAGAAAAGGCTTTAAAAGTAAATAGCGCCAATTAAGAAAAGCAGATAAATCAGTAGCGGACTGCTAGCAATCAAAGTGAATAGCTTCATGCTTTGATTGCTAGCAGTTATATTTTATGCTGCACAAAAATAAAGCCGTTCACTCTTATCTTAAGTAATTCTGTCTTTTTGTATTACTTTATTGAATAATATGTTTTTTATCCTATAGTTACAGAATATTTTTTAACTTAGGATAAAACATGCTGTCATTTATCAACAACCTCTCTATACGCAGTAAACTTTTTACTTTAACGTTATTGCCTTTTATTGGTTTCATATGCTTTGCAGGTTATAACTTTATACAAACCTATCAAGAAAAGGTGATGTTAGAAAAAATGCTAGTATTAACCGAATCTGCAGCAGTCAGTTCACTTTTAGTACATGAACTACAAAAGGAACGTGGTGCTTCAGCAGGTTTTTTATCTTCAAAAGGCAAAAAATTTCAGGCAACAATTAAAAAACATCGCCAAACCACCGATAAAAAAAATCAAGACTTACAAAATTTTATAAAAACAGCTCCACTTACCCCACAACTAATTTCACTTTTTTCAAAAGTTAATCAACAATTAGATAAATTAAAGAACGTACGTCAACAGGTAGATAATATTTCGATCAGCGTTAATGATGAGGTTGCCTTTTATTCTCAGCTAAATACTTTATTACTTTCAATTATTGACAATACGGCAAATGAAAATAAAAACTCAGAATTAGCTATTGAAGCAGTAGCTATCGGCAGTTTTTTACAGCATAAAGAACGAGCAGGTATCGAGCGAGCAGTACTTAGTAATGTATTTACCAAGGATAATTTTACCCCTGCGTTATTAGAAAAATTCATTCGTTTATTAGCGGAACAAGAAGCATACTTGGCTAAATTCCAAGCCCATGCCACTACAGAGCAACTATCAATTTATAAAGCAACTATCACTAAAGAAGCACTTAAAGCAGTGCAAGATTATCGAGATATTGCACTTAATAATATGCTTAATGGTGGTTTTAATAGCAACGCCACAACTTGGTTTAGTATTATTACTCAAAAAATAAACCAATTAAAATCGGTGGAAGTCTCGCTTTTAACGCAATTACATAGCAAAAATTTAACCCTTATAGCCCAAACAGAGAGCACATTAATCACCCTTGCAATAGCTATTCTGTTACCACTAATTGTAATTTTATTACTTTCTTTTTATATTGCAATGCAATTACATACCGGAATCAATGAAATAACCAGTAAGTTGATCTGTATTACAACTGATAACGACTTAACATTGCGCATAAAAGTGAATAACAATGACGAATTAGGAGAAATAAGTAAAACCATCAATCAACTAGTTGAACACTTACAAGGCTTAGTCGGTAAAATTCAAACTACATCAACAGCATTAAAAACTAACCTAACTGAAAATATTAAAAATAATAAGATCATTGAAGGTAATATAAGTAGTGGTACCAACCAAGTCACTCAAGTTGTTACCGCTACAACTGAAATGAGCAGCACTGTCTCAGACATTGCACGCAATGCAATGCAAGCCTCAACTGAGACGGAGAAAGCAAAAACTCAAAGCCAACATGGTAATCAAGAAGTTGAAGGAACAATTGAAAATATTAATAACTTGTCGATAGAGCTTAGTAATGCATCGGCTGTGATTGATAAATTAAATGGTTCAGTACTCAACATAGGAATGTTTCTAAAGGTAATCAATGAAATCTCTGAAAAAACAAACTTATTAGCATTAAATGCAGCCATTGAAGCTGCGCGTGCGGGTGAGTACGGCAGAGGCTTTGCAGTGGTTGCAGATGAAGTGCGTAGCCTTGCAATGCAAACCAAAGAGTCAACAAATGAAATAGAAGCGATGATATGTGAACTACAGAATAGCTCTCAAGATGCTCAAACAGCGATGAGCAATGGTATTGATATGGTCGCTAAAAGCGTGCACGATGCTCAGCAAACAGGTGAAAACATCTCACATATTACTAACAATATTCAAGAAATTAACCAAATGAATGAACAGATTGCTACTGCAGCAGAAGAACAAAGCTGTGTAACAGAGGAAATAAATCGTAATATGCTACATATACAAGATGGTTATACAGAAATGCAATTAAGTTATGAGAATATTGATCAATGCAGCAAATTAGCAGATGCATTGGCATATGAGTTAAATGAAACGGTAAAGCAGTTTAGAATTGTTTAATAATAGCTTAAGAGTGGTTTAACACTGCTAGTAATTGTTGAGTGATGAGTTTGAGTGACAATATTACTACCAGGTAGTCTGGTAGTAATATATAGCCGTTATCAATCAACATACATTATTCAGACACTAGCTCGTCCTTATCGAAGGTTACAACGCATTGTTACATTGTAAATATAGGTTTTCGAGTTAGTGCCCCTCTTGGCAAGTTGTGAGTAAACATCTTCGTTGCTGTTATAAACGGGTATAAACGTCGATTTAACCCGTTAGATCTTCAACGTTAGATCTTCAACGTTATACCTAGAACTTATTCACCCACGGCTTGCTGAACTTTGCATCTTGAATGGTAACGGGTATGCTCAATTAAGCATCAAATTCCGTATTGCAAACGATATGCTTGCACTGAATTAAGATACTGTTGCATCTCAGGTAATGTTTCAAGATAAGTCACAACATCAGCAAGCTGTACAATTGAAATGACTTTTGCACCGTAATCACGTTCAACTTCCTGAATTGCTGATAACTCAGCTTTACCTTTTTCTTGGCGATCTAAGGCAATTAACACACCAGCAAGCTCTGCATTATGTGCATTGATGATGTCCATTGATTCACGGATTGCTGTACCCGCTGTGATAACGTCATCCACTAACATAATTTTACCGGTTAATTCAGAGCCAACTAAACTACCACCTTCACCGTGTGTTTTTGCCTCTTTACGATTAAAACAATATGGCACATCTAAATCATAATCATTTGCTAATGCTACGGCAGTAGTGGTTGCAATTGGAATCCCTTTATAAGCTGGCCCGAATAATAAGTCATAAGCGATACCAGAGTCTTGTAACGCAGCCGCATAGAAACGTCCTAAACGCGCAAGATCTCGACCGCTATTAAACAAACCTGCATTGAAGAAATAAGGACTAATACGCCCAGATTTTAAGGTAAATTCACCGAACTTTAAAACCTGTTTTTCAATTGCAAATTCAATAAATTCTTTTTGATAAGCTTTCATTTGTTACTCCATATTTAGTGCTTTTTTCTGCTCTGCAATTAGGTTCTTGATACCCGTATTGGCTAAAGCTAACATCGATAATAATTCTTGATGGCTAAATGCGCCCTCTTCAGCAGTCCCTTGGACTTCAATTAAACCACCATTTTCAGTCATGACCACATTCATATCCGTTTCTGCATTCGAATCTTCTGCATAATCCAAGTCACACACTGCTGTGCCTTTATAGATACCAACAGATACCGCTGCAATCATTTGCTTTAAAGGACTTATTTTCAATTTTTTCTGAGCGACCATCCAGTTCAATGCATCAACTAAAGCGATGCAAGCGCCTGTGATTGATGCTGTACGTGTGCCACCATCAGCTTGAATAACATCACAATCGATAGTGATCATATTTTCACCTAAAGCATCTAGGTCAACGGCGGCGCGTAAAGAACGAGCAATTAAACGTTGAATTTCTAATGTACGTCCACCTTGTTTGCCTTTTGCTGCTTCACGCTGATTACGAGCATGAGTTGCCCGTGGTAACATTGCATATTCAGCTGTCACCCAACCTTTACCTTTGCCTTTTAAAAAACGTGGTACTGATGCAGAGACAGAGGCATTACATAACACTTTAGTATTACCAACTTCGATTAAGACAGAACCTTCTGCGTAGTCAGTGTAGTTGCGAGTAATTTTGATATCTCGATGTTGTGCAGGCGAACGGTTACTTGGGCGCATAGATAAATAAAGCCTTGTATATAAATGAAGGCTGATTATACCTGTTCTCATTCCAGGAGCAAAATTCAGCCACTCATGTAACAAACTTTAAATGTCAATTAATGCTAAACAGGGACAAGTAGGATAATCTCTACTGTAATGATTAACTATAAGAATTAAATACTGCCATTTAGCTATCTATAAGCAGCGTTTTTATTATTAACAAAGAAACTATCACGTTAATTTAGTGAATTAATTTTTTCGCGTAATATTTGCTCACATACTTATAGCAATTAACCTACTGTCTTTGTTATAAGAGTCGAAAACGGTTATCTACTCTGCTGATAAATAACCATCTGATTACAGCCTTTATCCTGAGCTTGGTATAAAGCTTGCTCTGCGCGGCGAGTAAGCTCTGTTTCTGGAAATTGACCACTTGATGGCATGCAAGCAGCACCAACACTCATAGATAAAGCATTAGTGATAGAAACCTTTTTAAATTTGAAGCGCCAACTCTTAGTCATATAAAATATTTCAGCGGCAACAGCTCTCAACCCTTCTTCACCTGTACCAGGTAAAAGAATGATAAATTCATCATCTTCAAAACGTGCGAGTAAATCTGCTGGCCGTTTTACAATACCCTGTAAGCGCGCAGCTAACTCGACTAAATAGCGATCTCCAGCTAGTGGACCATATTGCTCGTTAAATCTTTTAAAACGATCTATATCAATAATGAGTAAAGAAACATCCTCATGTGAACGCCTTGCTCGTGCCCATTCTTTTTTCAACTGCTCTTTAAAATAAGGCAGATTAGGCACACCAGTTAAATAATCTCGCATCGCAATTCTTTCGAGTTTTCTTGTGGTTTTTTCGAGTTGTTTGTTTTTCTTTTTTGAAAAGTATAGAAGAATTAATAAAAAAACAACTATAAAAGAGAGTGATACGATAGCCAACCAATAAGCAAATATCGCTCTGTTATTTTCATGTATTACCGGCAACCAGCGATTCAATATTTGTTGCTTTTGTTGCAAACTAATTGAAGAAATAACATCTATTTCTTTGTTTCTTAATTTTTCTAAATATTCATTCCATTGATAAGCAAAAATAAATTCAATGTCTAAACCAACCTTATTCGCTACTAAACGTATTAAATCATTGTTATAACCTGAAACTATTCCATTTTCGATAAAATTAAAAGGATGCCAATCTTCTACTGAATGAACTTTGATCGTAGGGTATTGTTGAATGTATAACTGCTCTTGTTTTGTTAACTTCACTTTTCCATCATTTGCGTGTGCCATAGTGATATTTGCACAAAAAATAAAAATCAAAGTAAAGAGGCAAAAACAAGTTGTTAATAAACGATATGCAAGCAGCAACATCATACCAAGCCTTTTAAGTTAAGAGGCGCACATTTTAACAAACATATAAAATGACATTAGCAATTAAACATAAAAAATAGTCTCTGAACAAAATGCGCTGACCAAGCTATTACTTCATCATGATGGTCCAAAAAATCATTAGACTTGATTATCTAACCATTTCAGGCAAGTAAAATGGCCAATATCGTAGCGAATCAATTGTGCTAGCATTCTATGATGCGATTATTGATATTGACCACTTCTATGGTACAACTCAGTACATTGAAACTTGATAAAATAGCATAAGATTAGTTACGCTATTACCTTAAAATCCATAAAGTAATGTCATATTTGTTTCAGTATCAGTACTTTTTTTCTCGTTAAGCGGTTTGCTGTTATAGCGCACAATAACAGCGAATTTCATCGCCAGTGCGCCAATAATATTGGCCGATAATGACGTTTCAGAACGGCCATCTAATTTACTGCCCCAGTCAGCAACAAACTTCTGTTTAAACTTAGCTGAATTGCTAAGCTTAGCTTGAAAATCAACAACAATGTGGGCAACTGCGCTAGCTTCATGATCATCATCTTCAGTCAGTGCTGTCTGATCATCAAATTGCTGATAAATATAACCCGGACCCGCTTCTGCTTTTAAAGACATGCTGTTAGTGTCAATCAAACGATAACCATAACCAGCAGCGGTTGTTGAAGTAAAGTCATAACCTGTAAATGGGTCTATTTCATAGTTAGTATTAGCAAATAAATAACTTACATCATCAATTTGATAGTTACCTTGCGCCCCAAATAAAAAACGTTTTGCAGATACTCTATCTTCATCTTCTTTATATAAACCTTCAAAGACATACTCATTTTCCCAATGACCTAATTCTTGCTTCAAGGCTAGGCGAGCTTTAAACGAAGAAGTCTCTGTATTACCTGTGGTTAAAGTCGCACCTAATTCAGCTTCACCGCCAATCGTCGCATCACCTTCAACAAACTCAGTTCGAGCGTCTGCGCTTAATGGCATGGCGAGTGTAATAGCTGTAGTAAGTAGCATTTTTTTCATGTCATTTTTCCTTTTTTTATCATTTCTTACATCTTAATATGGAGAGGCACTGCTTAATTTCCGGCATACTAACACTTTGCAAACAAAATTTAAAAACGAGATCTAAGTAAGGCCTAGTCCATTCATTATGTGAGTGAATATTGTGTAAGAAAAACGGCACAGTTCAGGCTGGGTGCAGAAAATATTTGTTTCCTTTTAACGGCTAACACAGAAGTAATGTATTTTAACCAATAAAATTGATCTGCTATTTAACCTCCGTTCTGGTTAATGGAATCGTCATCATATTTAAAACCATAAAGTTATATTTTTTATCATACAGTGCCGTTAGTTTTGCGTAGTTCAAGGCGAATGATTGAAGCAATAACTGGTTATTGGGAGATCATTTAACGTAGAAATTCGCGGAAATAGCGGTGTTGTATCGCTTTGCTTAACCAGAACTGAGGTTATTTAACCTCCGTTCTGGTTAATGGAATCGTCATCGCATTTAAAATCATAAAGTTATATTTTTATTATACAGTGCCGTTAGTTTTGCGTAGTTCAAGGCGAATGATTGAAGCAATAACTGGTTATTGGGAGATCATTTAACGTAGAAATTCGCGGAAATAGCGGTGTTGTATCGCTTTGCTTATCCGGAACTGAGGTTATTTAGTAAGATTGATAAAATACCCCAATTTAAAGAGTGTATTTTAAACGCTCTCAAATAAAGCTATTCAGTAAAATTTATCATTAGAAAAAGAGGTGTTAGAGGCATAACGCCTCTCAGAAGTACATTGGAGAAAGAGGATAAGATCTGTAAAAAATAAATAAGCACCGAACTTTAGTCACCTATCGGTACTTATTTTAAACAACTTTTATTATTTAGGCAGTTGGTCTACATTTGTGACAAGCACTTGTGGTGTTAACTCTAAGGCTTTATCTTGGCTGAATTTTTTACCCTTTACCTGCACCAATATTTGTTGAGTTTGTTGCTTATTAAAGAATAAATCGAGGTAATATTGCTGTACTTGCTGTAGCGTGACAGATTCTAACCTAGCAACATATTCTAGCTTAGTATCAATTTTGTCTTTATTGTTCATCCATTGCTCGGTCAAGTAAGAAAACTCTGTACTAAGATTACTGGGTTTAGCTAAATAATTGGCAATATGGGCTTTTTTGATTTCTTCAAAATCACTCTCTTTTGTTTCTTCTAATAGTCCTTTGAAATTATCTAAAAATACTTGAAAACGCGCATATAACTCAGCACTTCCTACAGCAGGGCTCTGTGTAAATAGACCAAAAGCAACGCTTTCATTGACCTGTAAAGTAGCAGTAAATGGGGAGTAAGTTAATTGTTCTTGGGTCCGTATTTGGTCGTAAAAAGCTGGTTTAAATAACTTATTAAGCAACTCAGCTTTAGCTAACGAAACAGGGTCTTGGTTTGTTGCCAAATACAGGCTAACTAATGCATCATCTTCTAACTCTGATGGTCGGATGTAATTCAACGGCCCTTGCTCAGGATCTGCTTGTAAGCGCTTAGTACTATAAAATGCATTAGGCTGAATTTTTATTTTAACTTTAAGTTGGGCTGTAAGTTGCAACACATCTAAAGTTGAAAAGTTTCCTAAAGCTAATAAACGCACACTAGATTGAGAAAATATCTGCTTGATTAATAGACTGAGATCATCACTGCTTACCTTATCAACTTCGGCTAATAGTGTATTATCAGACCAAGATGGTTGACGAATGATTTTTCTAAATCCATCTACCCCTAAATCCATTGCTTTACTTTTAGATTTATTATTTAAGCGGCGAGTTAATTCTTGTTTTGCAAGCCTTAAAGACTGCTCATCAATTTTCATTTTTTCAATATGATCTAACAACATAAGCAATAGTTTACTCTGCTTATCACTATAACCACTGCTACTAATTAACAGGCCATCACTACTGCTAATTGAAAACCCAACACCTGCCTCTTGAGTAACAAAGCTCAACTCTGATAGCTGTTTTTGTAAAATATCTAATAACAGATTCATTTTGACCCTAGCCACTGGGCTTTGATCATTAAGGCTGTTATTAAGCTGTAGTTTATAAATACCTTTAGGTTCTTTTAATTGGCTTTGTTTAAACCAAACAGATAAACCAGACTCTTTAACAAGTGCTATCGCTTTTTTGTTTTTTTCTTCTTTAACTAACACTAAATTTTCAGGTAACCAAACATTACGAACAGGTAAAATCATCTCTGGTTGAATAGTTTTAGCTTTATTTAGCCATTGTTGTAAACGCAATTTTTTAATCTTAGCTTGTGCGTATTTGCCTTGGTAAAAAGGAATGTTTTTTTCTACAACAGCATTCGGAGAGACAACAAATAAGCGGCTATTTTCAGGTGTTAAATAACCTATCAATTGAGTAATAAATTGAGGATTAAACTCATCTAGACGATATGAATAAGCTAATAAGTCTTGTAATGGATAATTCTGCATATTAGCGGCTAAAGACATCACATTATTGAAGCTTGATCTTTTAGGCAAAAATTGGAAGTAATTATCTAAACTTTTTTTCTGCTCAGAATATTGTAAATTATTGATGCCTTGCTCTTTAATCAAGTTGATATAAGCAAATAAGCTACTCATCACAGTATCTTGGTTAGTTAAGCCTTTGTTTGTTAGTTTGAAAGTCATACTAAACTGAGAGTACTCTTGGCTATACCCACCATGAAAACCAGATGATACAGACTCTGCTAACCCAAGCTTTTGTAGATAATCAGATAGTCCACCTTTATGGTCAGATCCTAATAAACGGCTGATATAACCACCTGGTTGATACATGTATTCATCTTTAACACTAGGTACTAAAAAGTTAATTTGTAATAGCTTTAAATCAGTAGTGGGTTTCATTTGAACTTCTAACGCTAACTGCTTTTCTGTTAGTAGTGGTGTCATGATCACAGGTTTGGTAATCTTGTTATTGGGAATTTGTGTTAGGTATTTTGCAGCTATTTTTTGCATGTCCTCAATTGTACGTGGGCTAGTTAACGCTATTTTCATGGTATTGGCAGAATAATTTTGTTTAAAAAACAGCTCTAACTCTTGCTGTAAAACACTACCAGGTTTATCAACAAGCGTGGTTAAATCACCGGTACTAAATCGTGCCATTGGATGTTCTGGATTTAATGAGTAACGCTGTAATGCATATAATTTTCGCATATCGTTATCGACATAAGTTTCATTCTCTGCGTTAACCGTATGGCGCTCTTTCTGTGCATATTTTTCATCTAATAGTGGTGCTCGCATCACATCACCTAATCTATCTAATGCATCACCAAAAGCGCTATCATTGACTTCAAAACCATATACAGTCGCATCCTGTGAAGTATATGCGTTGGTATAACCACCATTTTGACTCATAAATTTACTGTATTCATTAATCACAGGATACCTTTCAGAACCAAGAAATAACATATGTTCTAAATAATGTGCTAAACCCAGTTGTGAATCAGGGTTATGCATACTGCCAACAGGAACAGATAGAGAAGCGGCACTATTTTGTAAATCGGGATCAGAGATCAGTAATACTTCCAAATCATTAGCAAGACGAATCGCTTGATATAAACGAGTATCATTTGGACTTTTAATAATAGATTGTTGGATCACCTGAAATGATTTCATATTACTCTCAGCGGCTTGCGCTTGTATTGGAATTAAAAAAGTACAAATGAATAGACTTGTAAAGCGAATAAATATTTTGGTTAGCATTAAGAGTTCTCTTTATAACGGTAAATCACTGACGCTGACTATAAACGTAACGTGGTTAGACATAACAAGATTGAAATAGTTTAGAGTAAATTTTATACAAAATTAATTCAAAGCATAAAATAGCATACGTTTGATCCTATCATTATTTACTTATATTTGTAGCCAAAAGGTAGTAGGCCCATCATTAGTAGAAGTGACTTGCATGTCAGCAGCAAAAATACCATTTTCAACATGACAACCTAATTCTGAGCAATATTGATTAAATAGTTGGTATAAGCGATTCGCTTCAGCAGGAAGCGCTCCATTACTAAAACCGGGACGATTACCTTTTTTAGTTTCCGCCGCTAATGTAAATTGTGAAATGACTAATAAATCACCTTTAGCTTGTTGTACATTAAGGTTCATTTTACCATTATCATCGGCAAAAATTCGGTAGGATAGAACCT
>TARA_R110001592_G_scaffold9764_1_pt1 | contig 13501 bp, 6 predicted proteins | sample TARA_R110001592 | Tara Oceans TARA_R110001592 (sample SAMEA4398387) | marine metagenome | biome: Polar Biome; feature: [SRF] surface water layer (ENVO:00010504); material: water (ENVO:00002006), including particulate matter (ENVO:01000060) such as... | depth 5 m
AGTTAAACAATCATCTTCTAGAGAATTTGTTGATAGTCAAGCTACAACAGCTACTTTTAGATATTTCTCTATTGATACAAATACAATTTATCCACCATTATTAGATTTAAAATGGTCAGATTGGTATTATAATACTGGATCTTCTAACAATACAACTTTAACAACCCCAGAAGCATTTATGTCTGTTTATAATAATAATGGAGTATATTATTCTGAAAGTGTTGAAAGATTTAGAATAGCAGCTATACCAAAATATCCTGATGTAGTATTTCAAACAGCATCATTATACACAACTAATTACTACCTACATGATAGTTCATCTTTATATGCTATTAAGGACACAGATACTAATGAATTTGTAATTCCTTTTGATAATGATTATACAAAAATTAGTGCAGATTCTACATCTAGTTATTTTGATATGTATATGAATGGTTTAGAACCTGAAAGATATTATACAATTTTAATTAAAACGATAGTAGATGGGACTACACACGTATTTGATCAAAACATAATGTTTAAAGTAGTAAACGGATAATGGAAAAATATAAAAACATTAAAGGTAAGTTAAAAATAAAACCTATTGATTTAAAATCAATGGATGTTAAGTCTATAACCCCTCCAAGTAAAGAAGTAAATTCCACATCTGATGGGGATTCAACAATAATTTTAACTAGACAGGCATTTGACAAAGTTAAATTTAACCAAACTGTTGATACTACATTTACTCAATTAGGAGTAAATGAAGAAGATTTAAGTTTTTTTAATTCTAATTTGGCTACCGTAGGAGATTTTTTTAGTATATATAATAACTTATTTTTTTTAATACCTAAAGAAGGACCTAATTCACATACTAGTTTAATAGAACAAAGTAGCCAATATGTAGATTATAAAGCAAATTTAGCAGAGATACAAGCTTTACTAGATGAAATAGCAGAATTAAGAGAACAAAATTTACAATTAACCTTAGACATAGGAAATGTTTTAGGAGCTAAAGACCAAATAGATAAAGCACTTAGACAAACAGAAAAGGTAGTACCAAGAAAAGAGTTTAAAGAAAAATAAAAAAATGGCATTAATAGAAGTTTCATCATCATTAACACCAATCGACCCATCACAACTTTTTGTAGATGGGTTTGAATTATCTACCCAATCTATAATTCCAAGTAAAGATTATTCAGGATCATTTACTGAGGGACTTAATAATGTTGAATTTTATGTATATGATACACAAAAAAGAATCCAATACTCAGATTATAATTTTGGAAATTATACAATAACTACTAACTCTACCCCAAATGCAAAACCTGCAGGGAACCAATTAAAATCAATTTCAAATACTTTTACTACAAATACTATAAACTTAAATCCTGAAAAGGATGTATATGATGCCGGGTTTGATAACGGTAGTTTAACTGCAATTTACAATTTTGTAAACCATGAATTAAGTTCTTCAATTGATAATCCATACTATTTATCTGAAATTTCATCTGATAGAACAGAAGTAAGATTAAAATCAAATAATATTTCAAATAGTGAAATGCAATCATCATTCATTGAATTTGAATCAATTCTAAAATCAGCAGATTTTTTTGATGAATTTTATATTTCATTTGGAAATAATGAAAATCATATAGGGGTTAATACTCAAATAGATACACCTCAAAATTCAATTGATGGGGTACCTGAACAGTACTCAATTTTAATTAAATTATATGATGCTTTACCTACTAATTATAAAATACAAGATCAAGTTTATGTTGTTACTAAAACAGGTGAAACACAAGCTTTTCAAGTAGAATTTGAAGATTCTTTAAATATACCTGATGATTCAATTAGATTACAAGGTCCTAATACTAATCTTAATTTAGGAGATTTTGTTAACAATTCCTCAACATATAAAAATAGAGAAGAACTAATAGAAACAAAATCATCATCTTCAAAAGATGAATTATTAAATGTTTTAAAACGAAAAGGAATACATTTAACACCAAACTATTCATCAGCATCGTTTAATGAGTTTGTAAATTTTTCATCTGTAAAATCCAGAATAAATAACTTTTATACTAAGGTACAAAATATTCAAACTTATGAAAATGATATAAGGCTTATATCTGCTACAACAGCATCCAATGCTTCTACTGTATCCTCAAGTTTATCATCATTGTGGACCAAGGTTGAAGATGAAATTAAAAATTTTGATGGGTATGAATATTATCAATATTATAACACAAGCTCAGATGCTTACCCTAAAGACACATCATCAGGAAAAGTATATCCTTATGAATTATTAGATACTACAGATTCTGAAGTTTTAAGGTGGTTAGGTAGTGATGATCCCTTAAATCAATATTTTGGTGGAATTACTTTTTCTGCTTCTCGCTATGATGAAAATAATGAAAATTGGTTATACTATACAATTCCTACATTTATTACAGAACAAAATAATAATGATAATTATGTAGAGTTTTGTAATATGATTGGACAATCTTTTGATGAATTATGGTTATATACAAAAACTATAACAGAAAAATTAAATACTACTAACGAATTAGATAAAGGTGTTCCATTATCATTAGCTGATGATGTAATTACATCTTTAGGATACACAGGATTTGGAAATAATTATAATAATCAAGATAATTTTATAGGATTAATAGGTAATGATAATGGTAGTTACGTCCCCCCAACAGGTAGTGAATTAATTACAAACTATATTGCTATAAATAATGGTCAAATAATAAATTATTGGGACCCAGATTATTCATGGGAGGGTTATGTAGAACAGTTAATAACAGAAGGTTTTCCTTATCCTATAGATAAAGTAAGTAAAGAAATATTTAAACGTCTTTATCATAATATGTCTTATCTTGTTAAAAAGAAAGGTACTATTGCTGGATTAAGACAGTTAATTAATATTTGGGGTATTCCTAGTACTATATTAAGAATAAATGAATTTGGGGGTAAGAATAAAGATGAAACTGACGATTATGATTTATGGTACCAAAGATATAGCTATGCCTATACTCCAGTAGCCAATTCTTACAGAGCTAGTGCATCAGCTGTAGTTCCATGGATGCCTTTAGAAAGAAATTATATAGCAGAAACAGAATACATAGTTCCTGATGGTGTGGGTCTTAGATTTAAAACAATGGGGTATCCATCATCATCATATGTTGCTGCTGGTGGGTTTGACAGTCAATCAATTGCTGTTAAAAAATCAAATGGTCTTGATGATGATAATTTTGATTGGAGTATAGCTTTATTCCACACAGGATCAACATCAGGTTCATATCAAGGAGCAGGAAATAGTGATTATAAAAATTATGGAGAATTAAAATTTTTTATGTCTACATCAGCAGATGAAGGGGGAGTAGTAGCATCAGATCCTATATATCTTCCATTTTTTGATGGTGGATGGTGGACCATTTTATTACAAAGAGATAATCATAGTAATAGTAATACAGCAGAAACTACTTACACCTTATATGCTAAAAATAAACTATATGATGGTTGGGATGGAAATAGTATAGGATTTGAAGGATCAGCAAGTATAACTAATTTTGATACAAGTGCTGGAGGAGCAATTGGAACAGATATTTTTGGAACAGCTTTATATGGTGGTTATATATCTGAATCTTTAAACCATGGTTGGAATAAGTTTGGAGTAAATGAATTAGATGGGGTTTATATAGGTGGTAGATTAAATGGTTCCAGAATAAGCACAGACCAATTTATTACTAATAACCCTGGTTATGGATTTTCAGGATCTTTTCAAGAGTTTAGATATTATTCAAATGATATAAGTGAGTCTGTATTTAATGATACAGTTATGAATCCCGAATCTATTGAAGGAAATACTATAACAGGCTCAGAATCTTCATTTGATATAATTAACTTTAGAGCACCTTTAGGCAATGAGTTAGAAAGTACCTTTACTTCTTCCCAATTAACTCAACACAAACAAGAAATAAGTTCTTCACATCCTGCTTTTTCAGCATCAGCTCCTGAGTATATAACAGGTTCATTTATAGATCCTAATACTAGTAATGTAACTTCAGATTATTATATACAATATGAAGCTAATACTACAAAAAGAACATATAGTAAAACTAATGTAGAAACTTATTTTCTAGACCAACCAGCTATTGGTATAAGAAACAGGGTAACAAATAAGATTCAATCTACAAGTAATTTAAATTTTGGAACAGCATTATCACCAGTTGTAAGTATACAAAAAGATCCATTTATAAGTCAAAGTTACACAGAGAATATAAATACCTTAGAAGTAGCCTTTTCTCCTCAAGATGAGATAAATGATGACATTATACAAACCTTTGGTTATGGTGTTATACAAAGTGCAATCGCAGACCCTAGATTTAGATCCTCATCAGCTGATACTTATCCCCAATTAGATAAAATAGCAGATAATTATTTTAGAAAGTATGTAGGTAGTGATATTTTTGATTATTTAAGATTAATAAAATATTTTGATGATTCTTTATTTAAAGCAATTAAAAATTACGTACCCGCACGTACTAGCGTGTCTACAGGCATTGTAATCAAACAAAACATGCTTGAGCGCAATAGGTACCGGGAGCCACAAGTAAATTCGTATACTACGCAATCATATGCTATTAATAATATCCCATTACCTCAACAAAATTTAGAATTAACAGGTAGTGTTGACTTATATGAGGTTAGTGGTGGTGCTGGTGGTAGTGTAAATGAATATAATGTTCAAGTTTCACAATCGGGGTATTATGGATTTTCAATTACATACGGTCCAGGCTCGGGTTTTTCCCTCCCTCCCTCTAGTTATTTAAATATTAATATGGTGGATTTTACAGCAGCACCCATATATGAAACAAAAATTCCAGGAGTTACACCAACGCAAGTTTTAGGTGATATTTATGGAGAACTTAATAATGATTTTTCTCCTCAATCCCCTTCAATAACTAATCCATACACACCTTATTTTAAAGTTTCAAAACCAATAAAAACTCAATTTAGTTTTTTTACTAAAACAGATCTACCAAATCCATTATCTTATACAATTTCATCTTCAATAAGGGGAGAATTATATACCACCCCCCTTCTGGATGGTTCATCACAAAAAAATGATGTATCTCCATTCATAGATATTTTACCTGAAGAAACAATAGCTTTCTTTGCTTACAATCCTGATGTTAGTAGTACTGTAACAATAGAAGGACTTACAGTAAAAACCTGGAACCCTAGCGCCCCTTACATCAACGGTCAGTATCCTGTATATTCAAATATAACCGAAACATCAGATATTTCATCTTCTTTAACTTCAAAACAGGCTTATATAGAAAATAATATAACTACTTTAGGAATAATTCCTACAATAGGTAATTTCCAAGAAGAATTTTATGATGGTGAATATAGTGGAAGTGCTATAAAAACATTAGTAACACAATATAACCCATATAAATCTATTCCACCATCTTCTGTATTAGTATCTCCTTCCCCTACAGCATTAAGTGTCCCATTTATAATTGGTCCAAATGATACTGATGATCCTGCACAATTTACTAATCAAACTCCAAATGGATGGGATTATAGTAGCCAGGGTGAAATATTCGCTAGAATACAACTTTTTTTTGATATAGCAAATGGACTTTTCTTTGATGGAATAGCTTATACAATTAATTATACCGTAACGGTTAGTGCTAATGATTTCCCAGCAAGTCAGTATATAGGACCCTCTCCTAATACTTATGTAGCATTAGATCCATCACTCCCTATAAGTGCTAATAATTTTACGAATATAGGTACAAATGGGTTTGACACCCAATCAATACAAGATGCTAATGGTGGGGGGAATATAATAGCCCCGGGACTTCCCAAAACTGTTAGTTATTCTATTACATTTACATTCCAATCACCTGCAGGTTACCCAACTAATGTAGGATACCCATTAGCATTTCAATTAGGGAGTGGTCAAGATGCTGATTTTAGTAATTTTTCAATTGTAAATGAGTATGTTTCATTAACAAAAGCCTTAATACCGTGGGATTTAAATGTTATTAATAATTACAACCCACTAACATCAGGTTCATTTGATATTTGGAACACTCAAAGTTTAATATTTGAAAATTCAGATTTTAACCCATTAAATAATAATGTATCTCAAAGTAGGAAAAGTACAAACCATTATGTGTTAGACATCAAAAACCAACAAAAAATAGAAAATTTACAAAATATAATTGGGGTTATGTATAATCCACTATCTTCATCTCAATTTGCAGATGTACCAGATAGTAATTATACAGCTTTAGCTGAATTAAATCCTACATACAGAGGAACTAAAATTAAAAGTTTAGATTATAACTTTTTTACTCCATCAGGCTCTGTAGGAGTAATACAAACCTTAAAATCACAACCTTATAATAGAAAATTACCAAATGTTTCTAGTAGTGTTGCAGATAGTTTTTTAGATGGTTCAACTGGAAGTTGGGATGGCGATGATGTAGATGGTAGAAAAACATCAGTTATTGATAAACATCCTAGATACATAGCACATTTTAATAATTCTTTTTCACAGCGAAATTTTTATGACTCTCGTGATTTTACAATTGATTCTTTAATATCAATTTCAATGGAGGACTTAAGTGGTAAAGAAATAACTCCTCAATCAATTGAAATAGATGGATCTAATCGATATAAAAAATGGGTTTCATCTGCATTTGAGCCAAACAGAAAAGTAGGTGTTTCATTCACATCATTAAATAGTATAAATACTAAAACTTTAAGTCTACAGACATTGCCTGTAGGAGATTATGATTTAATAGGGGGCAGCGTTCAGTTTTTAACTATAAATTCAAATGCACAATCAAAAAGTACAAATTCTGGTAGATATTTTTATGCTTTAGGAAACAAGAGTATTTCTCAAATTACTCAAAATCCAGTATATTTTGGAGCGACAACCCCAGGTCAACCACCATTATTTACACAGAACGACCTTGTAAATGTGCCTGGGTTTCTTGGAAATTTAACTGGATCCGTGGGTACTGCAAATATAATAGAAAGTGGATCAGGATTAGCATTACCTAGAGCAGATAATTTTTCCTTTCCATTCTACAATGGTCAAATAGGTACTATTATAGATCTTTCCGTATCAATTTCTGGTGTAGCACAACCAACTTGGACAGGTAATGGAGAATACCCTAAGATTTCAATAACTAAAGTTAATCCTGCAACTTTGGCTGTTACAGAAGTAAAATTATGGTCTTGGACAGCTGGCCAGCAGGATAGTAATGGGGAGTATAATTATTTCGTGGGTAAAAAAGCAGGATTAAAATTTAAACCGGGTGATGAAATTACAATACCAGCAGCCTACATAAATTATCAATTTGGTTATTCTGGAATGGTGGGTGATTTAAAAATTCGACTTGGTGAAGAAAACGTTCAATCAAATGGATCAGAAGAATATGGTCCTCTAACAGAGCATTTATCTGCAGATCCAAATCAAATTCAAATGATAACATCCAGTCAAGTTATAGATCAGGTTGAACAGTTTGGATTTTTATTAAGTGGTAGTAGTACTGTAGCCTTTGAACCTTACTCAGAAGTAGGTTCTGCTTTTCCTTCCCCATCATCACCAACAGTAGCGAGCAGTGCATATTGGATTCCATTTGCTAGAAACGACAGAAACTCAGGATTTCAAGGTATACCAGAAACTGCTTTATTAGCACTAGGAGGCCCTCAATTAGCAGTCATACATGCATACAACCAAACCGTATTTTCACAATCTGTTAGAGGACCACTAGAATGCCCATTACCAGCTAATAATATTAATAAAGTTGATTTATGGGTAAATGAAGGAATAGATGCAGCAGATCCTGATAATTATTATAACTGGGTACCATCCTCATCGGGTTGTGAAGCTTATGAAAATAATCAATTACCATTTTTAATTGAAAGGGGTGATGTAATAAGAGTTGAAGGAGTAAAAACTCTTAGAAGTACAACAACAAATAATTTAACATCATCTATTGATTTTATTGAGGATTTTACAGTTTTAGAAGTACAAAATTTTACTTATACTAGTTCTATTTTCGCACCGCTTAATGGTACACTTATTGCAAACTCAGCCCCATTAGTTAATAACGTTACAACTCCTACTCCAAATTTATTTCCAAATGATTATGATATTGGTAATTATAACGCTTCCCCGGGACAAGCAAACTTATCAGTAAATAGTGTTGAAGCCCCTGATGGATCACCATCAGGAACAGGACCTAGTTATGGTATCATTAAAGTAGTACCTACTGCCCTAAAAGGCATTCCAGGAATAGTTGGCAAGGATTATGTTCTTCGTCCTCAAGAAATGGAGGTTGCTAGTCAAGGTGCTTTTGCAGGAAGTGGTGGAATAAATATTGGAGATACATTAATAATAACAGCAGCTACGGTAAATTCCGCATACCCAGGTGCTAATGCATTAAAAGAAATACGAATCGTAGTAACATCTAATATGGTAAATCAAGTAGCTACAGCAGCAAACAATTTTTCAGTATGGGCATCCATAAACCCAGGATGTGGTGCAGGTGGTTTTCCTGATTGGCCATATAACATAGAACAAGCCTATGGGCAACAAAGTGTTGGGATGGCTACTGTAACTTTACCTTCATTTTTAAAAACTGATAGAAATCCCGCTATAGTTTTAGAGGGTCTACCAGGAGGAGCAATAACTAAATTTACTTTAAGGAGACAAGTAGAAAATGATGAAAAAGTAATGATTAAAAACACACCTGAAACTTTAGGTTCAAATGGATTTTTAACTCAAACTGGTGGAGGTTTTTTAATACCTAATGATTTAAGTGATATTCAAAAGGAAAATGCTTTAAATACTATAAATCAATTAAGAAGTAAAAATGCATTTCCTGGTGATACAGCCACAGATAGTAGAGATAATCAAACGTCTTAAATTCAAACTTGGAATAGAAACAAAAAAATTATATATTTATAACTAAAATACGATAACATGGGATATTTAAATAATCAAATAATAACAGTAGATGCTATTCTTACTAATAAAGGAAGAGAATTATTATCAAAGGGTGATGGATCTTTTAATATCACTCAATTTGCTTTATCTGATGATGAAGTTGATTACACTTTATACAATCCAAACCATCCATCAGGATCAGCGTTTTATGGGGAAGCAATTCAAAATATGCCTTTAATGGAAGCCTTTCCAGATGAAATGCAGATGATGAAGTATAAATTAGTAACTTTACCTAGAGGTACTCAAGTAATGCCTATTATTTCAGCAGTTCCTACAATAAAAGTAGCTCAAAGTGTAGGTCAAGATATTGCACCTCAAACAACAAATTTAAATGGAACATCAGAAGGTCAAACAGAACCTGGAGGATATTCATTTACAATTTCAGATGTTAGAGTTACAGCAGCATCCGGAGGTTTTATTGGAACAGGAGGAGACCCAGAACAAACAGCAATATTAGATCAACAAAATGCTAATATGGTTATTACTAATGGTACAGCAGTTTCACAAACAGTAATAGGAACTCTTTGTAGGATAACAGGAACAGGAAATAGTCAAATATTTGGTACTAATACAACATTATTTGCTACATTAACTGTAATAGGATTAAGTAGTGGTGCAAGAGCACAGGTCCCAGTATTTATAACAAAACAAATCAACAATTAATAAATAAATTATGGCGGAAGATTCAAGAATTACAGTTGGCTCTACGAGAGGGGCATATATACCTTTAACTGCTGAAGAAGTAGTATTAAGTAATGACTCTGTCACATCAGCTATGTGGAGTGATAATTCCCCAACTTTGAGAAATTATTATACAAGTTCTGCACAATTAGCAGGAAAAGCAGCTCAATACTATCTTACAGTATATCAAACAGCATCAACAGAAATAACAGCAGAAATTCAATTTGATGTAGCATATGCCGATATAGAGGGTAGTGGAAGTAAATTTTTAAACCCTTTAGTAATTGGAACTACCCCAACAAGAACTAATTATGGCCAATATAGAAATTTAGTATTAGGAGATGAAAATGCTTCATTTATATTTGGTAACCAATCCTCGTCATATTTTTATGTAATAAATTTAGAAAGAGCAAGATACAAACAAAGTATACTGCCCGGAACTTGGACATTAAATCTATCAGGTTCAGCAGGAGTACCAGCAGATGGGTTAGAATTAACCGATGACAGTTTAGTAAATAACATAGCACAATTTTCGGATGCTGGTAGATACTATAATATTATTTCAGGATCAGCTGGGGTTGTAGCACAGGGATACGCATCCCAAAAAGATGGATGGACGCCAAATTCAGGATCATATGGGTGGATTTTACCAGATGTTAATTTATTATTATTAAATGGTGAAGCTTTAGATGGTGCAATAGCAGATGGAGGAATTGAATTAGGTACTATAAGAACATCAAACACATGGAATTCAAATGGAGCTAATCCCACATTACTAATCAATGCATTAAATAGGGGAGGTCTAGACCCAAATGCCCCAACAGGATTTACTTTAAATAGTCAAGAAAATCTATCATCAGATTTTATTTTTTGTAGAGCAAGAAATAGTGAATTTAATTATTCTGCTAATCCTTCATTTATATCAAGCTCAACAGGAGCAATTTTATATGATTCATTTATTCAAAATCCAACTACTTACATAACAACTGTAGGACTTTATAATCAATCCCAAGAATTATTAGCAACAGCTAAATTATCAAGACCATTAGAAAAAGATTTTACAAAAGAACTTCTTGTAAGAGTTAAACTAGATTTTTAAGATGAATGGCTGCGTTCAAACAATTTAACACAAATCAGGTAGTAATAACACCCTTCTTTGCTAACAAGGACTTTACATTTGTAGGTTCAGAAGTTACAGCATCAGATGTAGGTATAGAATACTATCAAACAACACAAGTAAGTGCTGGTAATTATCCAAATAATAGTAGTTTTTGGGTAAAAGGTGCAAATCCTACAGGATTTACAACTATATTAGATAGTGGGTTAGTATTTAACAACGTTAAACAATTATATTATAGTAATTACTTAACAGAATCTTATGGTGATGTTTTAGAATCATCAAGTTTAATAGCAGGAGTTTCTCCTAAAGATGATTCATATGTTGGAATTACAACAGGTCCTAGATTTGATAATTTTCTACAATCATCACTTACTCAAACAAGATATTTTGCACAATTTTCCTCATCTGAGGATAGTTCATTAGAATATGGTCCTGCTGTTATATCTATACCTTCAAAACTATTTGGTGAAAAAATACCACCCTCAACCTTTAATTTTGAATATACCTCTTCAATAAATAATATAAAAAGTTTTGTACATGATGATGGGGAGGGCAATTTAATAGCAACCCAATCAAACAGCAATAACATATCAGTTTTCTCGGGTAGTGTGGGTCAAATATTCTACTCACAAGGGATAGCTGTATTAACAGGACCAGATCCTGGAAATTTAAGAACATTTCCTCACTTGCTAGGTTCTACTAATGGGTCAGGAAATAATAACATAGAATCAGCATCAATATCATTTTCATCATCAATTACTATAAGGGAAAACCAGTATAAATGCACTATTAGAGATAATGAATATTCATATACTTTAAACCCATCAGTAACTCAACCTATAAATCAATTATCTAAAATAAATAATCAATTATTATCATCAATAATTATTAACACATATGCAGATGATGGGGATGCAGGTATTTATACTTTTGACTTTACTGATGAAGCAATAACAGGTGTAAAAAAAGGGGTAGGAGGAACAATAAATATAACAATAGCAGAAGATGGAACTATATCTAATATAACAGTTCTTAACCCAGGAACTAATTATAAATCAAAAACTCAATATATAATCCTCTTAGGCAGCATACCCAATGCAAGTGGTAATTTAATGTTTGAATTAAAACCCTCAGACATTTTTAATCTTAGTTCAGAAGAAAACCCAAGTAATAAATACTATGATTTTGCAACAGGGTCATATTTTTCCCCATATGTAACAACTATAGGATTATATAATGAGGCGTATCAACTGGTAGCAGTTGGGAAATTAGCACAACCCATACCTATATCACTACATACCGATACAACGTTTATAGTTAATTACGATACATAATATACAACATAATATGACAAATTGGATATATAAAAACCAAGAAGTAACAGAAATGTCAGATTTTCCTGATAACACTTATGGGTTTGTTTATGTTATAACTCACCTTCCTACAGGTAAAAAATATATAGGTAAAAAAATATTATTTTTTACTCGTAAAGTAAAATTAGGAAAAAAAGATTTAAGAGCTTTTGAGGGTGTTGTAGGTAGAAGACCATCTTACAAGCTAGCTATAAAAGAATCTGATTGGAGAACCTACTTTGGTTCAAATAAAGAAATGCAAGAATTAATTAAGTCTGAACCTAATGAAAATTGGGAAAGAGAAATTCTTGTAGCTTGTTCTACAAAAAAATTATTAACCTATTTTGAATCTAAATATCTGTTTGTATATCAAACACTAGAAAAACCCGATGAATTTTGGAATGATAACATTCTTGGAAAGTTCTTCACAAAAGACTTTGATTAGCCAATTATCTTTCGTATATTGCGGGATATGATAAATGAACTACTAGTTAATTTAGTAAATTCTGTACTGGGTACCGGAAAACGAACAGCAAGAGGCAATCAAGCATATAACTGTCCTTTCTGCAATCATACTAAACCTAAACTAGAAGTTAATTTTTCAGAAAATAAAAAAGGATATAACCCATGGCATTGTTGGGTATGTGGGAAAAAGGGAACTAGAATATCTATATTATTTAAACAGTTAAAAGCATCATCTGACAAATTTACTGAATTATACAAATTAGTAGCTGAAGAAAAGGAGTATAAAATTAAAGAAAAACAAATTCTATTATCTTTACCCGAAAAATTCATACAAATTAGTAATAATCCTACAGATTTAACAGGAAAAAAAGCATGGAATTATGTAAAAAATAGAGGAATAACTATAGATGATGTTATTAAATATAACTTAGGTTATTGTGAGTATGGTAATTATAGTAATATGATAATTATTCCATCATATGATGAGAATGGTAAACTTAATTATTTTACTGGAAGGTCATTTGAAAAAAATCCATTTAGAAAATATAAAAACCCAGAAGCATCAAGAAATATTATTCCTTTTGAACTATTTATTAATTGGGATTTACCTTTAATACTATGTGAAGGTCCGTTTGATGCAATTGCTATTAAAAGAAATGCAATTCCTTTATTAGGAAGCAATGTACAGGGTTCTTTAATGAAAAAAATAATAAAATCAACAGTTAAAAAGATTTATATAGCATTAGACTCAGATGCAATTAAAAAAGCAATAAAGTATGCTGAAGAGTTTATAAATGAAGGCAAAGAAGTTTATATGGTAGAACTTCAAGGGAAAGACCCTAGTGAAAT
>TARA_R110001592_G_scaffold120430_1_pt1 | contig 13498 bp, 28 predicted proteins | sample TARA_R110001592 | Tara Oceans TARA_R110001592 (sample SAMEA4398387) | marine metagenome | biome: Polar Biome; feature: [SRF] surface water layer (ENVO:00010504); material: water (ENVO:00002006), including particulate matter (ENVO:01000060) such as... | depth 5 m
GAGAGAGCTGTATGCAGGCATGTGGGTAACATTCCAAGGAGAGCAAGGTGTTATCCGTAAGGTCAATCGTACGAAGTGTGTAGTTGAAGTCTCAGGTGGTCCATTCGATACCCAGCGTTGGAATGTACCTATGACTATGCTTACACCAGTCTCACCGTCCAATCCAATCACGTGAAACAGAAACAAATGAATGTTTCAGTGCAGAGAATGTTTCACATGTTTCATGCGCGGCAATAAAGAGTAGATAAGAACCTAGAGAGAGTAACACAAACACCCAGCCCCACCAGCTAGCCCAGTATACCCTAAAAGAGCCCCTACAGCATGGCCCTAAAAGAATCAGAAAAAGCCCGCCTATTTAGCCCCAAATCTGGCCAAAAAAGGCCCCTATCTAGGCCCCCTAGGGCATACTCAGTGGAGCCTTTTCCAGGGCCAGAAAGGCTAAGCTTCAAAATTTTTACCGGGGGATTTTTTGCAAACCAAACCAATTTTACACAACCATTCAAGGCAAAACCAATGACTAACCCATTCATCGATCTTACCACAACTCGTGGAAAAAGCATGCAAATCAACGTCAACCATATTGTGGGGTTTCAAGATCAAACATTTTCAAACAGCGAGGCCCGATGCACATACATCATACTAAACAATACGGGTGTGACAACAGTCCATGTCAAAGAGAACTACGATGAAGTATCTACGATGATAGCAAAAGCATTCAACCAACCAAAGGAAACAAAATGAGATTTAGCGACGGAATGACATTTAATACGAGCGGACCACTAAGACTGACTAGACGAAGTGACGGTTGGTATGTGTGCGGTAACGGATTTTTGATGCCGGTTAAGGACGTTGAAGAAGGATTAGAGATTATTAAGAAAATGCAGGAGAACAACCATGAATAACCTCGAGTTCATAGCAACACACATACATAACAACCCAGACAACGCGACGTGGAGTAAGATACGTTTAAACTGGATGTTATACAGGGGTTGGTCGGTGCAGAAAGCCATGGATCCAAGAAACAGAGGATGGAACAGTTGTTATTTCTCAAAGGGATTCAAGCGACAGTACCATGGAAAATTGTGGGTAAAGATCGATCCAAAAAATAGAAGATCCGGATATATGCTTACAGAAAAGGGTAAAGAATATGTTGTAAATCCAGCAGAAACAGACTATAATAATAATACATAAAGAAGGAGGTTATATGACATTACAAGAGTACATCAACACATACAGAATCGCAACTGGTGGCGACTACAACTTCAGACTAGAGGAAGCGCGACTCTTTATTCTAGATGCGAATGAGGCGGGGGTATCCTCTCCTATGTCTTATATTCGATCGAATGCAGCAGTGATTTATGATGTATGCATAACTGATATCTGAGCTAGCTAAAAACAATAATAAATAAAAATATAATAGGAGAAAAAATATGAAATTTCATACAAAAGAAGTAAACGTAAAAATCTGTAAAAATTTGGCTCTCGACGCTAGCGCGTCTATGCTATGTAAAGTCTTGGAGGCGCGCGGCGCACTCGAGGCAATGATTAAGATGGGGGTATATCCGCCTGGGGAATACGTTATCTCTCGCAAGGGACTTAAGGGCAATCAAGCTGTCAACTGGTCTGGTACCGGTTGTTGGGGACATACCGCCAAAAGCGCGGTAACCGCGAACACCCTGAGGCAAACCGGTCTTCCCGGGGATCCTAAGTGTACACATGACCATCTCAATCTTTGGGTTAACCGTACGGATAAAACCGCAGTATTCACCAGTTCCAAGGTTAATGGAAAAGGTGAGTATAATCAGAACTACTATTCAGCGCTTAGCACTGCAACTCATGAGTTGTTTACATCGGAAGGCTAGATGTATATTATCGGAAATCGTTATGTTATGTATAGACGGTTCTACCCTAACAAGATAAGAAAAGTAGAACCGATCGATAAACCAGGGGATCCAGCATATGAATCTCCAGAGAGAGAGCAAAAAGGTAAACGTGATTTTCTGCAGAAAGGGCTTAAAAACCAAAAAAATTCCGGAGAAAATTTTGCCAGGCTTTTGAGTCTGACTATTTAACTAATACAATAAAAGATTAACTACAAAAAGGAGACAATATGTCTAAATTTATAAAACTCACACCTCATATGGACGTTAACTGCAGCATCCATCTATTCGACGGAGATGGTACGCGCGTCTGTGAACCGGTTAACCTTATCAAAGGACCTGAATCAATGTTTTCATATGATGATGCAAGAACAACTGTATGCATGGTCAATTCGGATAAGATTAATAGAGTATATGTTGGTAAAGTACAGACTGAAGGATCGCCTAGGCGGGAATGGAGTTGGCTATCTCCAATTCGCACTTATTCGAATATCGATAATTATCACGAGATGCTGCACACTATAGTCGAGCTCGACAACGGCCAGCTATTTTCAGTTATCGAAAAGCCTGAATATGTGTCTTACTTGCTTGCCGGGCTAAATTCTCGTAATTGGCCAACGAACGCTGCGCGGTATTGGACTTTCGAAAGAGACGCGTCAGATAACGGCATTGTCGATGAAAAGATGATATCTGAGTTTAAACCTATTCCGGATCTGATTCGAAGTGGTTTAGAATAATTTAATACCGGTGAGGGGGTTTCCCCCTCACTTATTTTTATTTATATGTATTTAAAAACAAGAGACGTTATATGAATATTGGTGACACTGTTAGGCATCTACGCCTAGGCTGGATTGGTATAGTATTAGAGATATCTTCTAGAACTTCTGGCGTCATGGTCGATATATCTGATGAAACCGGTGTAATGGTACGAATAGTCGATTATAATGATTTAGAGGTGGTTAATGATTAGCATGTTTTTATTTTCGTGCATGACAAAAACTGTTGTCGTTGGTACAGTAGATATTGTAGAGCCAACTTCATGTCACGTACAGCTGCTTGACGAGTCAATCGTTTGGATTGAATCAAAGATGTGCGCGTCTTTGCAAGAAGGGGATATCATTAAAGTAGTGAGGATAAAATGAAAGTAGGTGATCTAGTTAGACTAAAAACTAAAGTCAAACCGGCTGTTGCTAGATATCTGTACAAGCACCCGCATGTAGGTGTTGTTGTTGATGTCATAAGACACAATCTTTGGGATCCTCTTCGTAAGGTTCCGGAGATAAAAGAAGCGCGCGTTATGTTTAGTAATGTTGAAAAACTAGTTAAATATGAAAACCTCGAGGTGATAAGTGAATGTAGGTGATTTATGTAGAGTTTTAAAGAAAAACACTCATACATCATGTCAATTGAATCACCTGGTTTTGATAATCAGAGATCAATTATTTCCGGGCGCGCCGGCCGGTGTTGTGTCTTTATACGTTGAAGGATGGAACCTTAAGACGAATGCATTCCACCATTACGCGAAAACCGATTTGGAGGTGATAAGTGAAAGTAGGTGATTTAGTTATGTTTTCTAGCCACACTAGTCGATATGCCAAATGGTTCTTCGGCAAGCTAGCAGTAGTTCAATCGGTTAGCTATAGTGGCGATGGTAAGTTGCACTGCCGGGTGAAGTGGCTGCAGCCAGTAAAGTATTTTGACACGTTTGCTACAATTTCTGACTTTGCTGCTGATAATTTTGAGGTAAGTTCATGACAGTCGGTGACTTAGTTATGCAGCTTCGCGAATCGATTAGAGCGCGCTGGGGTGTTGGATATATCGTGGAGGTACATGAAAGCGGGTACGAGCTTGATGTTCCTTTTGTTACTGTTATTTGGCCATTATTAAACATGGAGACCACGGGATCTCAAGTGTATTTAGAGGTATTGAAATGAGTTGGTTTAAGAGCAAAATGGCCAGATCACGCCATGGCGCGAAAACAAGTTAAAGGTGATGTTTTAAAATTAGGAGATAAAATGAAAATAGTTCTTTTTGATGGAATGAATCAGATCCATAGAGCCCGGAGTGGCTTTATGAAAGGCGAAGATGCAATAGTCTTTAGTTTCTTTCGTAGCCTGAAACCCTTGGTTGAAAAGTTTAAACCGGACAAAGCATATTTTGTGCTTGAAGGCAGACCCAAACTTCGCACCGATCTCTTGCCAGAGTACAAAGCGCAAAGGCCTCAGGGATCAGATAACTTTTGGCGCCAGGCAAATGATATTAAAGATATTCTAGGAAATCTACCAATCATTCAAATTAGACATCCAGACTATGAATGTGACGATGTCATCGCTAATCTAGCAAAGTACTACATCGAAGATGGCCATGATGTAGTCGTTATTTCAAATGACTCAGACTTTATTCAGCTACATGACTGCCTAGATAATAGTCGATTTAAAATCTACAATCCCATAAGAAAAAAGTTCGTAGAACGGCCACCACATAATTATCTTGAATGGAAATCATTGCGAGGAGATGCCGCAGACAATATTCCGGGGATCAAAGGCGTTGGCGATAAAACAGCAACAAAGTTCATGGTTGATCCGGTACTCAAAGAAGCGTGCCTAAATAAGCCAGGAAACAGAGAGATATATGAACGAAACAAAAAGCTTATAGAGTTTCACTGGTTTAAAGACATAACTGCAGATTTAACGAACGAAGGATCAGAAGTAAATTATCCGAACGTTTCAATGAGCAAGGTCTATGAATCATTCGTAACCCGGGATTTTGGCAGCATGATTAATCAAAAGTATTGGAAAAAGTTCTGCGCCGCGTTCGAGGTATTAAGCAATGAAAGTATCTGATATCTTGACGCAAATTTGTTCTACCCGGGGTACCATCGCGAAGTCAAGCATTCTTAAAGAACATATTGGCAACGATAATATTCATCGTGCATTGTTTTATGGGCTCAACTCATTCATGTTGTTTAACGTTGTCAAGGTACCCAAGGTTACATATAGACTAGACATTCCTTTGGGTGAAAAAGAGTCTTGGAAAGAATTCTTTAGAATTGCAGATCAGTGCGCAAAGAGAGAGATTACTGGCAACTCAGCTGTTGAAGCTCTACATACATTCTTTTCATCCGTATCACCAACAGATGAAAAATGGATGCGGATGATCCTTAAAAAGAAACTTAGGTTAGGGATCGGTACGAAGACGATCAACAAAGTATTCATCGGTTTAATTCCTACGTTTGAAGTCTCTTTGGCTCAGCGGTTTGACGAAAAACGAATCGCTGACATGTCTAAGGTATACGTCGAGCCTAAGCTTGATGGGATCCGCTGCTTCGCAATTGTAGAGAATAATGAAGCTAAGCTGTTCGCTAGATCGGGTAAGTTGATCTCAAACTTCGATAATACTGTTGGAACAGCCCTTAGCACTCTCGGGGATGGATGTTACGACGGTGAGCTAATGGGAGAAGACTTTGTCGCTCTCATGAGACAAGCATATCGCAAAGATAACGCTGACACTGAAAGCACATATTTGTCATTGTTCGATTACCTCTCGCTCGAGGAATGGAAATCTGGTGACTGCTGGATGTCGACAAAGGACAGATACACAGAGTTGCAAAGGCGCGTATCTGCGCTGAATGGGCTGTGGACTCCATGGAGCAGCTTCCGCGAAAAAACATACGTCGACGTCGTGGGAAGACACGAAGTGCCTGCCGACATCAAGGAGATTATGGCTCTTCACAAATATTTTGTCGAAGCTGGATACGAAGGTGCAATGGTAAAAACAATTGATGCACCTTACAGATTCGGTCGTAGCTATGACGTCATGAAGGTAAAAACTTTTTTTGATGCTGACCTAATCATCGAGAGCTTAGAAGAAGGCACTGGCAGACACAGGGGAAGGCTGGGCGCCGTCGTGGTTGATTACCTTGGTACTAAAGTTAAGGTAGGCTCTGGGTTCACAGATGAACTACGAGAAGCAGTGTGGAGCGACCAAGACGAATTCGTCGGTAGGATGATTGAAGTAAGGTATCAGGAAGTAACCCCTGACGGATCCTTACGCTTTCCAACATTCGTGTGTTTTCGAACAGACAGGGATATATAATGACAGTCAGTAAGTTTTTATCAAAGTTAGGTCCATTCAAGTGGAGCTTACATAACATTGTAGCACATCCGTTGAGTGAGATTGTATATCTTATTGGATTTGAACGCGCGTCTAATTGGGTTCATGATATTACTACGCCTGAACATGAGCCTGACACAGGGAGAGGGTAGGATGAAAGTAATAAGTAATTTAATCTTGTGTAGGCCCGGCCGGAACGGGATACGTTATATATGTAAGGAGAAACCTTCAGCGCGCGCCATCGAATATTCGATGCTAGCAAAGAGGTTATTTGAGAGTGACTCCCGGGGCCCGGGTCTCAATTATATTTAAAATTTAGAGGTGTTGGTATGAGTTGGTGGAAAATTTTGTTTGGATTTTTAGATCCTAAAAATAAGTTGAAAAAACAGTTAGCAGTATTGCACAAGAAAGCTTTCGACGCACAGAGAAAGGGTGATTTGTCATTGGCTGGCAGTTTTCAGATTGAAGCTGAAAAGGTGATGGACGAGATTATAGCATTAGAGTTAGAAGAAGAGAAGAGTGAGGTGACTAGTGAAAAATGAGCTAGCATATGCTGTCGGCGATATGGTTAAGATCGAGTCTAAGATCATGAGCGTAGATCTACATAAAGAGTCTGAGGGTATGAGTACTTCATCTGGCGCTATGACTGGTTTGGTAATCGGTATCGACGCATCGATAGAGAAGGGACTCAACGGATACGAGACAAAAGGTTATATCATATCTGTATTTATAGACGAAGGTTTAGGTCTTTGGGATTTCGGTACAAAGTATTGGAAGATATGGAAGCTTTATAAATGATTCGGCCTCATGTTGAGGAAGGTCGTTTGGTATTGATTGGGGGTGTGGTTGCTGGTATTATATTGAGTCGGGTTGATGGTTATCGATATAGAGTATTGGCGGAGGGTTTAGTACATATCGTGCATCGTGATGACATGGTTTTGGTAGATAGCGATGACGTATTTGATTAAAACGTTTTTATGTACAAAAGTAGGCAGCCATGTATAATAAGTCATAGTAATGGATTCGCACTTATCCTGGGGGATAGTGCGAAAAGCTGATGGGCCGCGGCGCCGCTTCGCGGCTATATTAAATATAAACAAGAGGAAAATATGAAGAAAGAACAACTTAAAAGATGGCTAAACGAATGTTACTCGAATCGATCGTTTATTCGTCGAATTGGTATCGCGCAATATCGAATAATCGACGTTATCGATACAGAGGAATTGCAAAAGATAAAAGAACAGTTCGAAATAGCGGTGAAGTCTGATATCCACTATAGTGCGCTAGCCAAAGTTAGAGACTCCGAGTACATGCGTGCGGTTATAAAAAGAACGTATGTTGCGTCATTCTTTCACCATCGAGCGTTCAGTGATAATGTCTCAACTTACCAGCCATCTCTAGCTAGGTGGAGAACAGTATTACAAAGTAACTCCATGGGATCAGGTGGTTGGTGGACTCTATCAGAAGTTGTTTCTGGGTTTTTCCGAAACGTAAGAATATATATCCGATCAAAGATAGCTGATCGGATGTCAAAAGAGAACAACCGTAAAGTATACGTTATGCCTAGTACTATGTGGGTGACGAATATTAAATCAAAATTCCAAACAGATGTAAAATGTCGCCGCGGCTCATACGCACCGATTTTCTTTGTTGAAAAAGACTATCATGATCGATATGTTTTCATGTCAGGTCCAGATTACTTTTCTTTATCTTTAACCCAGATCTCAAAAATAAAAGAATTAAAAGAGGCTTAGAAATGAAAGACTTTATTTTATCAGTTAGGGGACTAACGTTTGTATTGGCATTTTTAGCATGTTTGGTTTTATGCCACTTTATTATATTCAAAATAGGAGGCCAATTATGATCGATCAATTCCGCCAGTTGCATTCAGGTTTTAAAAGTTCGTTAAATATGCTAGCAAAAAAAGAAAACATGCTAACATTAGAAGACATAGTTCCTTCAGCGCGGTGTATATCGCCGAAAAAAGACGACGTCGTAACTGTTTCTTTTTTAGACATGATGCCACTAGAAGATTCCGTACGTAGCGATACAGACTTCTTTATTCTTGAGAGGCTTAAGATTATAAGCCTCAAGGATAAATGGAGTATAAACGAAGCAACTTTGGCAATTAAAGACGCATGCACGAATGAGTGGTACAGACGTTATGGAAACAATGTTGATATTCCAGATGTAGAGTTAAGTAAAGAAGCGATCGCTCAGCTAGAAGCAGAAAAGGAGTTTTGGTTTGAATAGTAAACAGCACTTATATAGAAAAGGCGACCAGGTATGGATTAACAAATTATTCGTGATTGGCGAAGTGACAATGGAAACCAAGAACCTAGTAGATCCGATAATTGCAACCGTCGCAGAAGTCCGCAAACAATGTTCAGAGCCCTTTGGTTTTCCGTATGTGCTGATACTTCCAGACAGTGTATATGAAAGTAATATATGTGCTGGTGTTTGTTATTGGGAAACAGACATTATATGTAAGTTTGAAGACGAAGAAGATTTAATTTGGAAAGTTTGGGGTGATCAATGATAATTAACTTTGGAGCTATAGAAATGCATAACAATATTAATAGTGGGGTTTTCGGTAACATGAATCGTGTACGAGCAGTAGAACTTAGTTTAATTGCGCAAAGGGCATATGATCCTGGCGATTATATTGCAGAAATATCAGAAATATTCGAATGTATCACTGGAGGGAAAAACTATGATGACGCCCCGGAGCTAACAAAATTCGAATTAATATCAATACTAGAAAATTTGACTGCGGATTCTAAGCATCTAGGAAAATACAGCCTAAGAAATATTTTAATCCAAAGCGATAAATCACAAAACATTAATGAAAAGAAAGAATCTCTAAAAAAAGTGCAAGCAATTCTTTTTGCGTAATACTTTTATAGATCGGAGTTAATCGATGCCAAACAAAATATTAAATATCATTGCCAACATTGCGACAACAGCTGATTGGAAGCCTAAGCTGACTAGATCAGAAGCTGTTGTTGTCGATCCAATGCCTGGGTTTGATGCCATGTTTACTTTTAGAATTGAGCCTAAGGGTGCAAAGTTAAAAAACGTTATTCAGAAAATGGCTTCCGAGTCTCCAAAGTATAAAAAGATTTTCGGTAACTTGCCAACATCTAGATCGATGCTTTTAAAAATCTTAACAAACCGTCTAGGAGGAGACTCGGCTGAGATGGCAAACGCAAAAGCTGCAGCAATAAAAGCATTTTATCGCGCGCAACAGCCATTACTTGATGTTATTAAAGAGAAGTTGATGAAAGCATATCCAGGCAAGGACTTTATATTTAACCCTATAGAGTTTAAGTATAGCGGCGCAGGGGACACGGTGTGGGAAGGATATATGCATACCATCGCCAAAGCTTCTCCGACGCCACCACCTGAGTTGGCCAAGGATCTGTCTATCGTAACACCAGACCCCAAAAGACCAGTTCAGACTCAGTCAGACGTGGAAGAAGAAATGGTTAAAGTAGATAAACATATTCTTGCGAGATCAGAGATAGACTCTATTATAAATGAGCTCGTACAAAAATTGGGTTTAAACCCAAGTACTGATTTGGTAGTCGTTGATAATTCTGCAAAAGCCTTAAGTGAGTATGAGGACATGCGTATCGGATCTGTCTTGAAAGAAGTACCAACAGTAGAAGTCTCAGATTCATATAACAGTAGAGTTCCAAAAAAAGAAATAACGTATAATAAGAAAGCCGAACCCACTCCCGGGTTTGATATGCCAAACGTTGTAGCATATATCCAAACCACAAAGGGAAGAAAGGTCACGTCTCGAGACGAATGGATGAAACTCATGCAGGGAAGACAGCCAACTGGAGTGCCTAACCCTATATCGCCTGCACATTCTAGAAAATCCAAAAAGCTTTCTCGATATGGTGCGCCGATCGCTAAGGAAATTAGAAAAAAGCAAGAGGCAACAAGGACATATGACGAAATTGCTGTATATGCCGATATTAACCATGCAACAAATCGATTCACAGGGAAAGCACGAAAGTGGGGTGGCGAAGTAAGGTATACGTTCTTCATCATTATCCCTAAAGAAGTTTACGTACCAAAATCAAAATTGCGAAAATAATTTTGTAAAAGCTAGGTCACAATGTGTATTTCTTTCATACTTAATTATGGGAGAGTTTATGTATGTTGTTTTTATTATCGCTACTGGTGGGCTGCAGTGATATCAGCCTGGGTAAGATAGAATTAAGAGAATCTGAAATCTTAGTTCATCCTACTCACCTTAATTTTGGAAATCTAATATCTGGTCAAGAATCTGGCCAGGATTCATTTACAGTAATTAACACTGGTGATGATGATCTTACGATCACGTCACCATTTTTGTTATTTGGTGAAGAAAAATATGAGCTTGCGCAGCTGCCGGATGAAGATTTAATTCTATCCGCCGGCGAACTTACCGAGTTCTATGTTTCGTATACCCCGGAGACTTACGAGCATAATCTAGGGACAATAGAGTTTCAGTCTAATGACAGTAGTGAGCCTGTACTTCAAGTAACGCTAGAAGGCCATGGAGATGCTCCAGTCATGACTGTCGACCCGGTCGAGTTTGACTATGGGTCTATATCAATTGGTTGCGATAATGAAGAAAGAGTGACGATCACAAACGATGGTAACCTTTTGTTAGTAATCGACGACGTCGTGCAAATGGTGACACAGCCGGCAGATATCGTTCTAGAATTTGGTTCTTTACCAGAGCTACCATGGCTATTAGAACCCGGAATTAGTGTAGATTTTTTGGTTTCATATGTCCCAAACGATATTGGCCAAGATGATTCACGTATCACGATTACAGGATCAGATCCAGTCAGTCCGATTATTGAAGCAATTCAATATGGCTTTGGAGATGTAGAGCAATACTATGTCGAAACACACATACAAGCTGAAATACAAGTGTTAGATATTCTCTGGGTTATCGATGATTCTGGATCGATGAACCGGGTTCAACAAAATCTCTCATCTAACATGCAAGCGTTTATGAACGTATTTGCATATTCTCAAGCCGACTATAGAATGTCAGTTATAACGACGTCAGATCCGTTAATATACCAGATCATCGATCCGAGCCACGTCGACGCGACTGGGGCAATGCAACAGATGATTACAGTCGGAATATACGGGTCTGGAAACGAAAGAGGTTTAGAGATGGCCTACCTAGCTTTAAGTGATACAGCGAGTGCCGGACCGGGAGGCGCGTTCTTTAGGTCATATGCGGACTTAGTAGTTATATTCGTATCTGACGAACCAGATCATAGTACTCAAAGCATTACTACCTATAATAATTTCTTTGCAAATCTTAAGCCGGCAGGGGCTTTTATACCTTATGCAGTAATCGGCGATGTCCCGGATGGATGTTATCATTCGAATGGCATTGGTACGGTTTATTTCCACCCGGGTGAAGGCTACTGGGATGTGGTTGATTATTTTTCTAGCTCTTGGTTTTCTATTTGTGCTTCAGGTTGGGGATCTCAACTGCAATCTTTGGCTTCAAACATTGCCGGCCGTTGGTCTTACGAATTAGAAGAGCTAGACCCGATCGAAACATCGATTGAAGTAATGATTAATGGCCAGCTGCAGCTGCCAACTGATTGGAACTATAACCAAAGCACTAATTCGGTCGAGTTTAATACCGGTACAGTTCCAGATCCCGGGGATACAATCGAAATAAACTATGCAGTATGGGGGTGCTATGAATGACTTGGAAATATTGTTTTCGCGTTATAGCATCAGGTATAGTAGGCTTCGTATTAGGACTGTCCGGTAAGCTAGCATACGAACATTCGAAAGTGCATGCATATAATTGGGAAAGCCCACCAATTATAATCAATTGCTATGGACCTCAGTTCTCGGAGACCGCGATGCTTCGCGCGATCGACTATTGGACAGTAAGAGGGTATCCTATAGGATTTTATGAACATAATCCGACATATTCGATCTGCGAAAAAGAATGGCATCATGGAATGATAATACTGAGAAAGGCTTCGTTTTGGAAGTTAAGTCCAGAAACATTGGCATCTACAAGAAGATATACGGTACTTAGCGAACTCAAAGGCGCGGTAATAGACTATCGTTCCGGATCTTATAATCTAGACCTATTGAATGAACACGAACTAGGTCACGCATTAGGTATGACTCACGTCGAAAAAAACGGCCATATAATGCATCCTATATATGAAAAAATGGGTGCATTTTTTAATTTAGAAAAAGAGTAACCTTGGGATATGCTTTTATTAGTCGGCGACGTCATAAAACTTAAGCCTAGATTTATAGTAAATGGATCATCGAGCATATGCACCGTTATAAAAATAGAAAGCTTTAAAGGAACTGATTGGCTAGCGTATGATTACGTTGCAATGTTAACAACAGGCCAATTGATTCGAATTACAGAGAGTTGTGTAGAAGAAATTATTTCTTCAACTCTCAAATTCTAGCCTTCGTATTTTGAAACAATATGCCATTGGTCGCTAGCGCAAGTTATGGTCATAGAGATTCTATTTGCATTTAAAAGTTTATCACCAGCTCCGTCAATATTCTCAGAGCCGTCAGGTTTAATCTCGATATTATTACTACTCGCATTACCGGTTGCATCCTTAATAATTAAAACTCTACCGGTTTGATTTGCTTTTGCTGGTAGGTTAATTCTTCTCGGCGACCCGGTACCGGCAACGGCGATTATATAATCATCGTCGGCAACAGCGTATGGAAAACTAGTGACTTCCTTGGTGTTTCTATATACCGCACCGGTATTCTTTAAAGAACCTGACGTCACTACGTTCCCGCTAAGCAATATATTGTTTTCTCCATCAGTAGATCCTGAAACGTAGAAAACAACATCAGCTGGCAAGTCGATTCCAGATGCGTTAGAGTCAGTTTGACCATGTTCGAATTTTGCTTTTCCGTTATCGAATACTCTAAAAGGGAACTTAATAGGGTCATTGCTTACGCCAGTTCTAGACCTGATGGTAAAGTCTTGGCTTCTTCCCGGAAATATATACAGGTTTTCGGCAGCATCCATCGCCATGTAAGCATACCATGATGTTGGATCATCTGAATTGACGAACCTTATAAATGCCGATTCTGACTCTTCTTTAAAAATAGTTAGCCCTTTATTACCTTGCGCATCGATGAATACAGATCCAGTTATTATTAACGCGTAATCCGTGTCACTTCCGTCAGGCTTGCAAGCCACCCCGTCAATAATCGCACCTTCTCCAAATCTTCCGGTACCGCGGCCGACATTTGTAATTTTTCCCATAAAATTCTCCTTTGAAGTTCACCTACAACTTATTATCTCTTTTTATTTTCAATTCTTTATTAATTATGTATATTTCTAGATAATTATAGAAGTTATTAATAATTGTATTGTATCATATACGTATGAGTAATATATAGGAGTTTGTAGTCATGGCATTGTATACAGAAGAACATTTAAGAAATTATATCGCTAATTTAATTAAGGAAGG
>TARA_R110001592_G_scaffold65988_12_pt1 | contig 13496 bp, 26 predicted proteins | sample TARA_R110001592 | Tara Oceans TARA_R110001592 (sample SAMEA4398387) | marine metagenome | biome: Polar Biome; feature: [SRF] surface water layer (ENVO:00010504); material: water (ENVO:00002006), including particulate matter (ENVO:01000060) such as... | depth 5 m
ATTAAAAATTTTTCTTTCATAAATGCGTCCTAAGAGACTTTCTCTTAGTGTTTGTTACCTAAGTATCTCTTAAAATTCCATGTAAGACTGACTCTCGGAAACACTCTTTTTACGGAACCTTATCCACTTACCAACTGTTTCTCTACCCTCTTCAGGATTACAGTCATATTTAAACTCTCCATAGGCTTCTAACCATTTATAAAATCTTCTACGTGATACAGTCATTTTAGATTTAGGCGCAAAATCTGGATTGTCTTCTACAAAATCTAAATACAAATCATTCATATATAATTTTGTATCTAAAACTAATTTATGATTTATCGATCCACCTACAACACCACACCATTCTATAAATTCGTGGCATGTTTCAGCTGAAAGCTTTCTTACTTTTAAATTAACAAAGTCACTTTTGATTAACCCAAACTTTAAATACAATTGTAGACATTCAATCATGTAGTTATCAAACTGACACCACTCATCGTCATCCCACTCAGCAAACATCATTTTCTTAAACTCTTTTAATGGTGTAAAATCTTTTGTGTAATATTGTGCTAATTCTAATTCCCATTTTCTTCTTTCAAATGATGAACCTTTACCTTTAATAGCATAGTTAGTAGTAATAGCTACTTTTGGTGATCTACTAAATGGTATCTTAATTGCATCTTTATTCTTTTTTTCCAGGCTTAACCCTTCAGTCACAACAGAAAACAATCTTTCAAAATTAAATGACTTACTTACATCATCAAAACAAAGTATTTGCGTGTCTGCACTTACTAATTGATAAGCAAAAGACTTATCAAAATTAAATGACTTACCATCTATAACAACTACTTTTTTCATTTTAGCTATACCATTAATAAACAAACCCTTTCCTGTACCACCTTCTGGATTATCTGAAATAACCTCATCATTTAATATTGTAGCTGGGCAGTACGCTAAATTTTTATATGCATGCAGTAAATATCCAATTGTAGACATCATACTTTTCACTCTACTTTCACTTTGACCACATATGTTAGTTATAAAAGATCTATAGTCACAACCTTTTTGTTGACACTCTACAAATACTCTATCAATTACGTGATCTTTCCAAACATAACCACCAATATCAAGGTAATCAATAAGTAATATGCCCTCGTGTGTAACCTTTACAGCTCCGTTTTTATAATACAGATACGCAGTGTCTTTATCGTCTTCAATGAAGTATACATCAATAGAATTTAAAAGTGTAAGAAACTCTTCTCTAAAATAACGTGTGTTTTCTGCAAAGTAATTATATATAGATAAATCATCAACATCTAAAAGATAATTTAAAATAAAATCTTTGATTTCTTTTTCAGATGTATGATCAATTAAATTATTAGTAACCCTTACAAACACATAGTTCTTACTACCTTCAGGATTAAATTTGTAAAACCCATTCTCTTCTAAAAAATGTTTAAAAAGTATATGAACAATTTTAATAGTTCCTTTATCGTTTTTATTCCAAAACTTATGGTTAGATTGTTCTTCTTCAATTCTATTAATAACATTATCAATAGAAACTTCGTCAATATTATAGTTTTTAAGTTCTGTTCTTATTTCTTTTTTAGAAACACCACGTTTTAATTTATGTCTTATTTGATTTACTTTATCTTGATCTTCATAATACTTTGTGCCAAAGTTTTGTTTTTGTATATAAGCAGACTGAATAGTTTTTTTAATTTCGTGCTTTGTAAAGTTCCTGGACTCATAGCTTCCTAATATATATTCTGCTAAGGTTTGTGTGACTCCAAAATCATTAAAAGCTGCGGCTAATATATAAGCATGGTGATTTCTTTGCCCCTCACTCATAGGATATTTTTTTTCCCACCACTTTACAAGAATCTTTACAATTTTATTCTCATCAGTCACTGGAATTGTAGGTAAATCTACTTGCTTGATGACTTCTGTATATTCTTCATCCTCTATTTTGTCCCATATACTTGAAGTTTCATTTATATAAATTAATGGGTCATAAGATTCATAACACACTCTGGATATGTTTTTACTTGTAGTGTCAAAATAATCAGAATCAAAATACTTTTGTAAACTTTGAAAGTAAGATTTATGTAATTCAGGAGTTGGAGGTATTTTAATTAATGCTTTTAATCCTTTACCACTTGGAGATATAAAAACACTATAAGTGAATTTAGCTTTAGTTAGTCGCTCTTTTTCTTGTAGCATTTCTTTATTAGATGGATAACCATCAAAATCTAAACATATTAAGCCACTGTGCTGATTTAAAGAGTTGTCGTTTCTCTTAGTAAACGTACCACTGAAACATATAGCAGGCAGACCTTGTTTTAATTTGTTTTTATTGTCTTTATCTTTGGCAGCTCTTATTTTTTTAACAAGTTCTTTGCTTGAGCCATCTTTTATTCTTTGTAATATAAAATCGGCAGGACGATAAAAGGGTTGACTTGTGTCTTTTATATCCTTAAATATTGTTATGTTCATTCTGTGTTGATTTAATTTAATGTAACTATTTGATTTCTAATACTTTATTCTATTTATGTTAGTTATGTTATAAAAAAGTAGTATTATATATATAAAAATAAAAAGAAAGAATGATTTTTACTATAGACTGTTTATAGTCTCTACTTAGTCATAACTGACATATAAAAAAGAAAAAAAAAGGAGACGTTTGCCCCCTTTATTTTCTAATCTACTAACTAAAATGGAAGATCTCCACTTGGCTCTATAACAGTAGGCTCTTGTACAACTGTACCAGGCTCCACAGCTTTAGTTTCAGGTTTCCATTCATTAATAGTCACGTAGTGTGTTTTCCCATATTCACTTGGACCATCAATGTTTTTGTTTACTTTTAATTTAGTGTACCATTTTTTTTCATACTGAAAACGGTGTTCTTGTGGTATGTCTGAAAGACACAACGAAACCTCTATAAGATTTCCGTCAAATTTTTCTACCCCATTACCCACTTTGATGTACTTCTTTTTTTCACTCATTACTTTTTAATTTTAATTATTAATTCCAAATGTTCTATTATAGCCATAATAATATCATCCTTATCACGTCTACAATCACAGGTGATTGGAACTTCCACCCATGCTTTACTTTCATTCGTAGTGTTTAAACTTTTATAAAGTTTGTCTATGAATAAATACATTAATATCTTCAGTTGCTTCATCGCTAAAATATTTGTTATAGATTTCTGTTGCCTCTTCAACTTTTCGTTGGCCAGACATTATAAATTCATTAGAACAATCAAATATACCTAAACGCCCAGTGGTTTTACATATAACAAAAAACACCATTGGCTTACCAAACATGCGTTGGTATATGTAGGCTTGACTGTCGTAATTGTAAGTTTTTGCACTGTACATAAACTTATCAATATCTCCTGAAGTCTTAATATCAATAATAAAATCATCGTGTATTATATCAGCTTTACCCTTCCACATATTACCCATAATAGAATCTACTTCAGGAACTTCAAATTGATTGTTGTCTGCATAAATATACTCGTGCATTTCAAGATTACTTGTCATTTTATTTACCCATCCTAAAACCTCTTCCTCTTCCTTTTTAAGCAACAGTATTTCTCCTGGTGGACATACATCTTTATACGCTTTAGTTGTTCTGGATGATACGTCAACTATTGTAAAGTTGTCTATCTTATCACGCTCTAACATTGCAGTATGAAAATACGAGCCTACAACCATTGGTTTTGTTGGTGCTTGTCTAACTCTAAATTGAGTAGGATCTTTTAAAAGTTTAATTATATCTGAATTAGATAAAAACTGTTTACCATAACTTCCGTAATATTCCTTGTCATCACGAAGTTTCTCTATGATGTCTATTCTTGTATCTAAACTACTTGGCATCAGTCAATAATTTAGATATCTCTTTTTTTACTGTAGCAGAGATTTTATATTTGACTGATAAGTTTTTAACTATTTTTTCTAAACCAATAGTTTTATTGGCAACCACATATTTTAAGACTTTATCCCAATTATCGTCACCTACGTTTAAAGTATAAGTCACAGCTTGTTTAACTACAGGAGTTGTCTTAGTAGTTTGGTTAATAATATCTTCACCTACCCATAGTGATAATCCAAGACCGTGCATAGCTATTGCTTTAGCAGTAGATCTTTGAATTGCAGTATTAACGTCCATAGATGAAATTTTATCTATTAAGATGGAGTTGTTTCTAAAGTCCATTATAGGTAAATAATCGATATGTTCTATCTCGTTTACTATTATACCTACCTTTACATAAGCAGTACGCCCATCAGTAAAAAAGTTTAATCCACTTGCTTGATCTTCATACACTTTTCTTTGTGCATTAGGATATTTAAGTTTAATCAATGCCCAAGCATTGGCCCAAGATAAGTAATTGAAATTACCTTTTTTTTCTACTTTGTCTTTGACATTAACCTTAGCTAATGCTTCAAAATAATTTTCTGTTTTGTTCATTTTAATTTAATTTAAGTTTATTTAATTTACGTTGGTTCTTGGTATATTTCACGAGCATACCTTCTCGTCTTGTTTTAAGATTCTGAATGTGTTTATCATTTTTACGTGTATTCACTTCAGTTTTAATTTTTTGTTCAATTAGATTTAATTTAAATATACAGTTCAATATGATAAGGTGAATTTGTCCAGCTTTCCAACCGTGGTCTAAAAACAATTGCAACTCTTGCTCATCTAATAATTTATAGTAATCACCACCCTTATTTAAGTTATAAAACTCTATATGATATGAGTTTTCAAATTTTTGAAGCCTAACTGACTTACCTAATATAACTGTAACCTTTTTAGCAAATTGCTTATGTGACTGTTCATCATCTAAAGCCTGAAACCATATGTCGGAAGGGTTATACATTGTTTTTTATCTCATTAACTACGTGAGCATAATCCTCATCGCTTTCAACTAATTTCTTTGCTCGTTCATATCCGTGGGATATTGTTGACATAGGAACCACATAACCGTGGTCTTCTAAATATTGTTTTATAAGTATAAGTTGTATAGGTCGTTCCATACATAATAAATATAAAACTTGTCGAGCATCTACTTGGTTTCTTCGTTTGCTTTTCTCAAACAAACTATCCATACTTAAATGGAAATGCTTTGCAACTTGTGTTGCATACTGCTCAAATATTGGTTTTTTCATTTTTAGTTGTATTTTATATTTTAGAAATTAAAAGAATTGCAATAAGTATTAATAAGCCAATATAAGATATAAATGACATTTGCATGTCTCTTGAATACTTCTTATCACTTCGACCTTGTCTACTTCTAAACTGTCTTTGACTTAATTCTTTATTAACTTTTTCGTATCGCTTATATTTTTTTGTTTCAATCATTGTATAATTTTTAAGAGTTAATTAAATAGATAAATCTTGGGACGGATTCACTCTCAATCCTTGGTTGTCCCAGATTTATCGTAACAAAAATAAACAGTGGCAAGATAACTTTTTTCCATTACAATTCCAAATCTATTTTATTACTTCAAACTTTTTTGCACCTCGTGGTGCGCTTTGCTTTGCTTTGAGTATGGCTTGTTTTGGACTGATAGCACTAACCTGGACAACATCAAAATCGTAGCCCATATCGTCATCACCACAAAAAACTAAGTACCAATACTGCACCTTGTATTGTGGCAGCTTTGCTTTGCTTTCTTTAATTATTTTCATAGTTCTGGTATATTATTATATTCATAATTTCACTTGCTTTGATTACTTCCTCACATAGTTCAGAAGGGACTTTACTTCTATCGTAATACGATGAGCGTCCTTGAGTGCCAGTCGAAGATCCTCGAGGTGCAGATGTATGACAAGGCATACCGTTCTTACACATAGGACGTGGTACCCACATAGGATTATTATTCCATATGTCGGTTGGTTTCATCCTATCATCGCCATACTGACAATACGTTACACCATTTAATTTGTGCTCTACGTTTGCCCAATGGGGTGACTTTCTCATTTTACCACGTGGGTTCTCTACATACCAAATAAGTCTACTATTGACACTTTGAAAGTGTTCTATAATTTCCATTGTTTTCATTAGTATCTTGATGCCTAACTGAGCGTTTTCAGTCTTTGGTGTAAACACCTTACCCTTCACCCAATGTCGCCCAATGGACGCTACACTAAATGATTCACATGGTGGACTTGCCCATATAATATCTGGAACAAATGGTACCTTGCTTACATCAAATTCTAATATGTCCACAACATAGTTTGTGTTAGGGAAATCAGTGAAATCGGAAGAGAACACATTGTGTCCTCTATCCGTTCCTACTTTGCCGATACTACGGCTACCACTAAATAGTTCTAATACATTCATAAGTTTAAGTCTTCTAAGTTATAATGATTAATTACTTCTGTAATAGCATTAGCTAAATCATCACCGTCAATCGTTCCGTCTGAAAAACATAGTAGATGAAATCTAATTTCTTTTACCATTTCTTCTACTGAATCTTTTTCAATGGTATCATCAGTTGTTTCAAGACGCCATAATAACGATTCTAAACCGTTTACAACACCTTTGTGTTCTGATTCAGAGTGACTATCGTTTACCCACTCTCTATCGGATATAATATCCTTTGCTATTGCTTTAATTCTTTTTAAATCTTTCATAGTTTTATTTTTTAGAATATATAGTTACTTCTACCCAACCCTTTTCTGAGTGGTTTGCTTCGCAGTTGTATCCTTGTTGGTTTAATTGTTTTTGTAATATATTTGATGCCTCCCATAAGGAAGGTTCTGGAATCTCGTCGTGTTCGTCATCATACATAACGTCACCTCTACATTGGTAGAATTCGTCGTCACCATCATTTTGACTTACAAATTCGAAATTCCATCCGTTTACTTTTCTGTACTTTTCCATAGTTACTGTTTTTTATTAATTGATTTGATTATTATTTCTTCACATTTTTTCATGTGTTCTTTCATAGGCATAAAGTCAGAACTTATGTGTTCGTGTCTGTCGCCAAATGTTAACGAGATTTTCTCGATTAAATTTGATGGAGTGAATTCATTCATAAATTCATCTTCCAATTCTTGTCTTGATTTTTTAGGCATAATTATTATCTTAAGTTTTTAATTGCTTTTTTGATTTGTGTGTGTGTGTATTTAGCACTTTGGAAGTGTGCATATGACTCACCTAATTGTTCTAATCTTAGTAGATTGTCAATGGCTTGTTCTAAAAGATCCTTCGCAGCTTTGGGTGTTAGCCCTCCTCTATAACGAAGTGAATTCATAATCTCACTTACTTGTACTCGTGATTGCCATCCTAAGACACCAGATTCACCGTTCATTGATTCAATGTTAGTCATAACCTCAAATGAGACTACACCATCACCATATAAGCCCTCACCACCTACTACTGAGATTGTATTGCCGTTAGGGAACTCGTGAAACGCTTGAACGCCTTTACACACTTTGTGTTTGTTGAAGTTTAAGTCATCAAAGGACTCTACTGAATTTTTCATAATTGCGTATTTAATTGTTTGACATTATTGTCGTGGTATAGGGAGAATCGAACTCCCCAATGCACCATGCATACCGTTGTATTATACATCACCATATTTATAATCTAATTCATTAATTGTGTAAGCACAATCTGAATTACCTTTGTCGTTAAATAACGCTAATGCACCTCCATCATTACCTTCATCATCAGTTTGTGGAAACATTAAAGAACCATCTGACATATGTAATATGATTGGTTGGTTATACCATCCTAAACTATTTCTCTCTTCTGGTGTACAGTATCTAACCTTAACTATAGACAACCCAACTAAGTGTTGGAATTCCTTTGCATGTTTAAAGTGTGGTAGATTGTTTCGCTCTTCAACTGCTTTACGTCTTTCCTGTATTTTATTTTCATTGATACTACGGATGAGTTTAACACCATCTTCATACGTGTTGTAACCGAACTTAAATCCGTTGTCGCTTAAACGATAGAGTCCTCTACTGACACGTTCAAGTAGTTTCTCATCATCTGTCCATGACTTAATTGCAGTTGCGTAGTTACCTTGTCGAACCACGTATGTCTTAATATCCTTGCCTTGAGCAACCCATATTGCTCTATGGATGTCTTGACGTGTAAAGGTTGTGTGTTCAGAGTTAGTGTGCCTATCTTGAGGACGTCCATCTGAATCTTTTCTTGACAATGTAGTATTTGCAAGTAACATAAATGTTGTGTGTTTAATCGTGTTTGTGTTTACTTTTGTTTTCATAATTGCGTGTGTTTTAATATTAGTGATTATAATTGTTTGAAATGTAATTGTTAAGCAACTCTTTGTTGTAGCTATCAAGCATCATATAGAACTTGTAGAAGTTCGTAGTTCCACTCAAAGCATGTCCGTAGTAGTTGCCATCTTTGATGTGTTGTGATGCCGTTTTGAATGCCATCAATTGATGTCCAAGCATATTCCACTTATCTCTTAGGTGTTGTCCTAAAGCGTCTGTTCCCCATACCTCTTCTATGAAATTGTGGTGGAAGTTGTTAGCGAAATAAGTAAACTTAATGATTGCATCTGACTCACATTGAGAGTAGTCTGAAGGTGTAGAAACATGCTTTGCTTCTGTCGTTGAATTGTTCATAATTGTACTGTTTTTAGTGTTCATAATAATTCTATTTAAATATTAATAATAAACTAATATAATACTAATTCTTCACATACACAAACGTCCTTTCTATTTGATTTCTTTTATTGTTCTAATTATATTTGTAAGTTCCTGGGATACAGTTACTTAGACTAAACGCAACTCGCAGCTTTTGGGGTGCAAATGTTTATTAGTTTAAGTGTCCGTTGGGGTGCTAAGGGAAGGCTCTCTGTCTCTCTTCTCTCTATTTAGGGGAAGGTGGGACAAGGGAAGGCTACAATACGTACGTTATCTGTAGCTAATCATAGTCATGATGGTAGGCTATGTAGTGTACACATAAGTATAGGTGGAGGCAAGGGTAGTGGCACATAGAATTCCGAAAAAGTTGCAGAAAAAAAAAAGGAAATGTCCCTTCGAGAGAAAAACAATTGACTTTCCCAACGGGGGGTACGTTGCGCATATCATATAATAACACTAAGGTTCCGTATGTCTGACGTTCTAAAAAATTTTTACTATATTTGTAATAAATAAAATAGATATGGATTATTCTGGATTAACAGTAAAAAATGGTAGGCTAATAAACAATCGTCCTGATGGACTTTCGGGTATAGCTGAAGCAGCTTTATATAAAAAGCAAATGAAAAAACAATATAAGATTGACTCTATAGCAGATGGTATTGAAAGAGCTAAGATGCGTATGGATGGCAGTAAAAATATTTTTGAATATTAAAATTTCCCAATTGTTCTGTTTTGATAAAGGGAGGCTTTCGTAAAACAAAGTCTCTTTTTTGTTAAACCAACATATATAAAGTACATTGACATAGCATAACATTAAATCAACATAGTTTAACTTATTGATTATTAGTTATTTATATTTATTATGTTAGTTATGTTAAGAAAAGAATCAAATTGTAGAAATAAAAAAATAAAAAAAAGAATAGATTACTATAGTAGTAAGTAGAAGTAAAAACTTTAACATAATCAACATAACTTACTTTAATAAAATTATACTATATTTGTTCTAACAAATTTAATTAAATTTAATTCTTATGAGCACACAAGGTTACATACCTAAAGACTTATCATTTGATTCTGAAGCACGAAATAAACTTATTTCAGGAATCACAAAAATTTCAAAAGCAGTTAAGAGTACGTTAGGCCCACGCGGTAAAACCGTTTTAATAGAATCCCCAGAACATGTAGGAGGAATGACTATTACAAAAGATGGAGTTACTGTAGCTAAGAGCGTATTTTTAGATAATCCAATTGAGAACCTTTCTATACAAATGATGAAGGACGCAGCTAATAGAACTGCAAACACAGCTGGTGATGGAACAACAACTGCAATTGTTTTAACTGAGTGTTTAATAAACAGAGGCACTGAGTTAATAGAGAAACATAAAAGCAATACCATTGAGGTTGTAAAACACATACTATCTAAATCAAAAGAAGTAAATAAAAAATTAGATATACTTTCTAAAAAAGTAAGTAAGAAAAGATTATTAGATGTAGCAACAATATCTGCAAACAATGATTCAGAAATTGGTTCTATAATTGCAGAAGCTTACAACAAGGTAGGTCCTAATGGAATTGTTACTGTAGAAAAATCAATGACTTCAGAAACATATGCGGAAGTTACAAATGGAATTAGAATTGATCGTGGGTATACCTCAACGTTATTTATTAATAACCAAAGAAAAGACGAGTGTATACTGGAAGACGTAAAAGTTTTAGTGTGTGATACTGATGTAAGTAATATATTACAAATAGAAAGTATTCTAAAACCAATTATACAAAACAATCAGAAATTTTTAATCATAGGTAATTTATCCACAAATGTTGTCAACACACTTGCAGCTAACGTTGTTCGTAATGGATTAAAGTTTTGTAATATAGTTCCACCAAACTTTGGATTCAAACAACATGAGTTAATGCAAGACATTGCCGTGTCTATTGGAGCAACTTACTATTCTGAAAAGACTGGTGATGATTTAAGTTTAATAAAAACTTCTGATCTTGGACACGTTGATAAAATTATAGTAGGTAAACAATCATCTGTAATTATAAAGCATAACCAACTAACTAAAGAAATACAACAACGAATATCTGAACTTAAAGAACAACAACAAAACACCAGTAACTTAAGTGAACGTAAATTTATAGATGAACGTGTTGCTAATCTTAGTGGTGCAATTGGATGTATTTATGTAGGTGGTGATTCAGATGTAGAACAGAATGAAAAATTTGACCGAGTCGATGACTCGGTATGTGCAGTCAAGTCTGCACTTGAAAGTGGGACAATTCCAGGAGGAGGATTAGCTTTGTATAATATTGGAGACTATATGATAGATAAATTATCACAGATTCCTCCAGATTTTTATAATGAGGATGATGTTGCTACTATTATTTTAGCTCAAGCTATACAAGAACCATTCTATCAGATATTAGAAAACGCTGGGATTGAAGCGGGAAATATTTGTGATGAATTAGAAGACAAGAGCGCAAACTTTGGATATGATGTTAAAAATGAGAAGTATGGTGATATGTATGAGTTAGGAATTATCGATCCTTGTAAGGTTACTAAAAACGCATTGACTAATGCAGTGTCTGTTGCTACTACAATTTTAAGCACAAACGCTATTGTTACACACGCAAGAATTAAAACAAGTTAAATTATGGGACATATACCACACGCTTTTGAAAATGAAATTTTTGAAAACTATAGAGTAGAAGCACAGAAAATACATAAGGCTATAACTCTATTAGCAAGACAAGGTTATACTCTTATTGATTTAGAAGGTCAAGTAATTACTAAATTTAATATAGATGATAATACAAAACCTTTCCCAAATATTAGATACAATAAAATTCGTAAACAATAAATAATATGAAGCCAATAGGTAAATACATTATTATTAGAAAGATAAACGAAGAAAAGAAAACTGATTCAGGATTAATTTTATCTGCCGATGACGTAGATTCTTACCGTTATCATAAAGCTAAAGTTGTTGAAGCAGGGACACAAGTTGAATGTATTAAAACAAATGACATTATATTTTTTGATAAATCAGCTGGGCACACTATGTTTATTAAAAATGAAACTTATACAGTAATTACTGAGAGGGATGTTGTTGTTGTTTTATAGTCTTATTTAATTTCTTTATATAATTCTTAAAAACTTTATCCATATAAGACGCATCGTGTCTAAACAAAGGATTAGTAACTTCAGGTATCTCTTCACCATTTAATTTTTTATAAACGTTATTAATCATACGTTTAGCTTTGTAAGTTAATTCGTACAAGGTAGCTTCTTTACCATTACGTTTTCTCCAAACATGAATCCAACCGTCTCGTAAAAGCATTCTGAATCTTTTTTCATCCCAAGACATAAGTTCATTAAATTCTGCAAATTTAGATTTGTTGAATATTTGTTCGCTATATAAAAATAAAAGCATTTCTAAATCTGGAGTACCAACATCATAAGTTGCTTTAACCCAATACCTTATTACCCTCCAGTATTTAAGGTAATCGTTATCAGGCATAATACGGTTCCTTGCTTTTTGAATATTTAGACCTTTAAATTTCATTGAATTAAATTAATTATCTTTGTAAATATACAAAACAAATTATGGCAGTAAAAGTAGTTAGGTCAAAAAACCGAAGTGAAAGAAAAGATGCGAGAAAGTTAAAAGCTATAAATCGTAAAACTAAAAAAATAGCTGCTATGAAAGAGCAGTTGAAAACACCTTCTAAAACTTCTGGAGCAAAAGGTGTAAAGGGCTATAACAAATCTTCTGTTGAACAAAGCATAGCTCGTAAGACTACAGCAGTAGTTCGTAAAGCAAACAAGTTAACTGAATCAGCAAGACAAAAAAGATTTATTAAAAAATAAAAGCTCCAACATGGAAAGCATTAAACTTAAATTAAAAGAAATAAAAGCTAAACGAAGAGCAAATAAGGCTTCAAGAAAAAAAAGCCGAGCTCAAAAAAAATTAGCAAAACAAGCTGGAAGCTTTAATACTGGTAACAGAAACGCTGTTGGTTATAGTAATATTGTCAATAGCTCTAAAAAATAATTAAATAATTTATTTATATTTGTAGTATTATGAAAAAACCAATGAAATCACAAGGATATAATTCAAGACTCGATGAGTCATTGAGTTCAAAGAACGGAAAGAAATCACAATCTATGAAAGATCGTAGAGATGAAAGTAAGTCTATGTCAAAAAAAATGTATGGTCACGCTTATGGAGCAGACTCCAGCATGTCTTATAGACATACGTCAAGTTGGAAAAAACATTCATTTTAATATATGCCTGCGTTTCCTCAAATAAAAAAATCAAGACAAGGTGCATTTACAAAATGGGCTAAAACTAACGGATTTAAGGACGCATGTAGTGCAGCATCTTCAGTAATGAAGGACAAAAAAAAATACTCTAAAAAAGTAGTATCAATGGCTAACTATGCCAACAACTTCGGTTGTAAAAGATAGTAATCAAATAAAATCAAATGGCAAAAACTAAAAAAAAAGTTGCGCCTAAAAAAAAGGCAACAACAAAAGAAACAGTGGTTAACAATTCTAAAACTACGGTAGAGGTTACAGTAGGAAATACAATTCAATACGTACCTCATAAACCAAGGAAAATAGATAGAGTACCGCCACCAATAAATAAATAAATAAAATGGGCAAGTTGTTTGTAAAAGTAGGATTGTGGATTTCAAAACAATGGTGTAAATACTGTTGTTTTCATAATTCAATAATGGCAAAATTAATTTTTAAAGTTGAAAGTTGCCCTAATCAACTATGTTCTTGTAAAAAATAATTAAATGAAATCAAGAGGACTGGGAGATAGTATAGAAAAATTTACCAAGGCTACAGGTATTAAAACAGTAGT
>TARA_R110001592_G_scaffold24282_5_pt1 | contig 13495 bp, 4 predicted proteins | sample TARA_R110001592 | Tara Oceans TARA_R110001592 (sample SAMEA4398387) | marine metagenome | biome: Polar Biome; feature: [SRF] surface water layer (ENVO:00010504); material: water (ENVO:00002006), including particulate matter (ENVO:01000060) such as... | depth 5 m
TGTTAGAATACTAGCCAATAAAGATGCTCTGTATAACGCTGATGGTAATCCTCAATTAACTGCCAGCAATAATGTACTGGGTCAAACAATACCTTATTTAGGTGAGTACGGTTGTAGTAAATTTCCTGAAGCTATATGTTCATATGGTTATAGAATGTATTTTTTAGACAGAGCTAGATCATGCGTTTTAAGGCTTTCTAGAGACGGTGTAACTAATATATCTGAAAAGGGTATGGGTGATTGGTTTAACGATAACATACCACTGTCTAACAGCTTTCTAGGTACGTTTGATGAGAACAAGAAATGTTATAATATAACATTAAATAATTATACTATATCTTTTGACGAGAGAGTTGATGGATGGACTTCTTTTAGATCTTTTATACCTGAGTTTGGTACATCACTAAATGGTTTGTATTATACTTTCAATCAAGGTCTATTATATTCTCATAACAATGCTGTTAGAAATAATTTTTATGGAAATAGTTATCAGTCTTCTGTTAATGTATTAATGAACGAGGTACCTTCTTCTATAAAACATTTTAAAACACTAAATTATGAAGGAAGTGATTCTAGAAAGTATACATATAGCGGAGCTAGTCAGACACTAGCTAAGACAGGTTGGTATGCTAACTCTTTAAAAACAGAAAAACAAACAGGCGTAGTTAAGGAATTTGTAGAAAAAGAAGGTCTTTGGAGTAATTCCATATCAGGGGACACAACATCTATAGATAATCTAGATGAAAAAGAGTTTTCAGTTCAAGGCATAGGTAGTTATGCTTCTATAGCTGGAGAAACAGCTAGAACTCAAGTTAATATTACTAAAACTTTAACAGCAACTGGCGCTAATATTTCTGGTAAAGTTACAATATCAGATCCAGTTAAATTTGCCCAAAATATAAATTCAACAGTTTCTAATACAAGTGTGTTTACAATAACACCTCTAGCTGGATATAGTTTAACACATACTAATTTCTCTGGTACTGGTTGCACATTTACTCAAAGCGGTAACAATGTTAGTTGTTCTTTAGCTAGTAGTGACAACGCTGTTACTAGTGATATTGCTGCTACTATAAATATAACTCATAGTGGTACAATAGCAACTACAACTTATAGTCTTAACTTGTCTTACGAAACTTTTGAAGAAAATACATCTACATTAAGTAGAATTAATACAACAACATACAGCAATGGCGTTGCGGATGTTGAGTCTCAGTTATTTACTTTAACGTTCACACCTGATAGTGGTTTTGAGTTTGATGAAGCTCCTGAAGCAGCAGTTGTGTACAGCAATGGTGGTAGCGGTAAAAACATGTACAGAATAACCAACAACTGGAGTGCATCAGACAAAGATGCTGTTGTTACTTTTACCGTTAGATATAGTTTTGGCTCAAAAAATACAACTGGTGATAAAATAGTATTTGTTGCTAAAGCTATAAAAGAAGTAACAACACCAGCTGCAGCTATAACATCTGTTAGTTTTTCTAAAGTTAACATACTTAAATCAGGCGAAACTAGAACCTTTAAAATAATAGGAACTCCTGGTGCAAGTTTTAATATAAAAAGAAATAAACATTTTAGAGGTTCATTAACCACCTCGGTAAACCAAGGTTTTTCATATTCTTGGTGGGGTTTTGATACTGGTTGGAGAATTTACAACACAGTTACTAACGATTTTGTTTATCCAGCTAACTTTACAATACCAAGCAACGGTGTGTATGAGATACAAGAAGTTTATCCAGCTAGCGGTGGTTATGTTGATTGGAGATATAGAGTTGAACCAGGTGTTGATTATTCCAACGACGGTGATGCTGCTAACAATTTACCTGCTACATCTATAACTTATACAAGTTATAATTCAAGTGGAGTTGTAGTTGGAAATGAATTTCCAGGGTCAAATCATGTACTTTCTGATAATGTTAGAAACACAAATGCTTCAGCATCAAATCAAACAACATTAAGTTTTGCTTCATTACCTACTTTTGATTCATATCATTCAGGTGGAACTACTGTTCTAAATCAAATTATAAGTTGGGCTGGTATGCCAGCTGGTAAATTATATTATGTTAGTTCCATAAATGGAACAACTATAAATATTAAAGAGTTTTATCGTAAAAATAGTGTTGATATAACTTCTGGAACATTTGGAGTGGCAGTAAGAGATGTTAGTATTACTGTTGCTAATAATACACCTATAACTTTTAGTTCAAGACACGGAGAGTTTTTAGTAAAACAAATACCAGATGGATTTGTAAAGTTAAAACTTAAAAGATCAACTTTATCAACAGGAGTTGCATCCTTACCTATTGGTGGAACTGATGTTAGCACTACAGCAGCAGTTAATGGTTCAATAAGTGGAACTACAGCTTTAGTAGTAGATACAAACTCGGGAGACATAGCTGTAAATGATTTAGTAACTGGAACAGGTGTTGATGCTAATACTTTAGTTAGTTCTTTAAGTAATCAGCAAAACTTGGTTTTATCCGATGCTGAAACATTATCAAATAATGTTGCACTTAACTTTGGTGTTAAAAACTCAACTTATGATATAACTAGTTCTTATGCTTTTCATGAACCCTCTTCAAGCTCTAGCAAGTACTTAATACATGTAGAAAAAGAAATACAAGCTACTTCTGTTAGTGGTAATAATGCTAAAACATTTATACTTTCTGAATCTAGAAATCCTAAACCAGAGGATTTTAAATATCAAAAAACATCTTTAAACTGTACTTCAGCGGTAAGTTCTGGTCAGGTAATAGTATTTACAGATGTACCGGATGCTATATTTGTTGGTAGTAAAGTTGAATATAATGTTTCAGGTAATACTTATCAAGATACTGTTGCGGCTATAAATACAGCTAAAACTCAAGTAACAATAAATAGTAGAAGCGTTACAATACCAACATCTACTACTTTTCTTTTTAATAAAACTTTAGCAGGAAATTTAAGTGATTGGTCTTTTAATATACAAAATGTTAATGGTGTTTTAAATAATTCAAATGGAGGAAACAAATACACTTTATCTTTTGATCTTGAGGTTTCTAAATATAGTGCTGGTAATGTTACAACGGAAATAGATTTAGATAACTTGTTGTATTATGCACCAGCTGGGACACCTAGTGCAATAGTCCTTCCATCAATTGCTAAAAGAAAATTAACTCCTACAACAGGTATTAGTGATATAATAGAGGTTAAGTTTTTAACTGGTGGTTCCGTTGTTATTCCAGCTTCAAACCAAAGTGTAACTTTATCTGGTACTGGTTATATAATAGCGGAACTTCAAGGTAATACTTTTATATCAGGTGGTGGAACTACAAACAACAATAATACAACTAATGGTAATGAAGTTACTGTTGATGTAACAAATACAATCCCATATACTATAAGTAACTTATCAATAGATACTAATGATCTTGGTACTTGGGGTAGTGGTACTTCTTTCAGTGGAATAGCTGGTTTAAGAGCTTCTAAATTTAAATTTCATTGGCAAGCTACTTATTCAGCTGGTGACTTAACAGCAACTAGCTCAAACGTTTCACCAGTTTTTAATGTTGTAAAACATGGTTCATTTGCTTAAATAAATAAAAACATGCCAGATTCAATACAAATGACATTTAATAATCCAGTAAATACATCACTGCAAGTTGGTGATACTATATACAAAAGTGTAGTAACAGGTGGAGTAGCTGCATCACCACTAGAACTAGGTGCTTGCACAGCTTTGACATCTACTGTGATAACTTGTAATATTCCGACTACCTTAGCAAGACCTGCTTCAACTGATTTTATAATGTTTAGCAAAAACAATAAAGCTAACTTAGCTTCGTTAAATGGTTATTTTGCTGAGGTAGAAATGAAAAATGATTCAACTAGTAAGATAGAGTTGTATCAGGTTGGATCTGTTATATCAGAAAGTAGTAAATAATGATTAAACAATGTAATTATAAAATTAACAAAATAAAAACAATATGGGTTTAATAGGAGGAGCTGCGCAAATGATTGGCGGAATGATAGGCGGCAAAAAAAGAAGAAAGGAGCAGAGCGCCGCAAACAAGCAATTTAACCAAAGGATGTCTCAGTATGAAAACTTTGACATACAAAATTCATATGGTGGTGTAGGAAATCCAGCTGCTAATTTAACTAATTTTGGTAGTGATCTAGGGAACCCAGGTGCTAACCTAAATAATTTTGCCGCTGGTATGTCTAACACAGCGCAAGGAGCTACTAACTTTGCTTCTCAAATGCAAAACACAGCAGAGGACTTAACTGTTAATACACAACAAGCTGAATTTCAGGCCCAACAGCAAAACCAAGGCATGTCTAATATAATGTCTAACATGAAAGGTGCTGCCGGTTCTAGTGGTATAGCAGCTTTAGCACAAACATTAGCTGGCCAACAGAGTCAAAATATGCAACAAGCATCAGCATCTATAGGCATGCAAGAGAGTTCTAATGCAGCTATGGCTGCGCAACAAGGTGCTAATATACAAAGTGCAATAGCTAGTGAATCTTCAATGAATCAAGCTAGATCCATAGATCAAGCATCTCAAAATCAAATATTATCAGCTCAAATGGCATCTGGAAATCAACAATTTGGTGCTCAAATGGGTAATCAAAATGCAATGTTTGGTGCAACTATGGGTAATGAGAATCAAAGGTTTGGAGCTACAATGGATTTTCAAGGTCAAATGGCTAGAGCTTCAGGAGCACAAAACCAACAACAAATGCAGTTTGATAGACAAGCTACATTACTTGGTATATCTGGTCAAAGAAAAGGTGCAGCTGATCAAGCAAGAGCAGATGCTAAAGGTCAAATAATAGGTGGTATTGGTCAAATAGGTGATGCTGGAATGGAAGCAGTTGGAGCTATTCTAGGTGCCGGCGGTTAATTTTATATTTAAATTTTAAAAAAAAATACAATTATGGCAGCAGACGTAGGCTTAATAAAATCAGTATCAGACGCTTATAAATATCAAAATCCTAACTTTGGTAAAGAGCTTTCACAACCTATATTAGAAGGTGAAGATAGAAGAAGATTACAAAAAGAAAAATTAAGATTAGAGCAGAAGGTAAGTGAAGAGAGAGTACAAAAAGAAATTAAAAGCTATTTAGATTTATATCCTCCTGGAATACCATTATCTAAAATACCAGATAAGTATAGGCCAAAAATAACTGAATTTTCTTTTAAACAAAAGAAACTTTATAGTGACGCTGTATCTGCTAGGGCAAACATGCAAGCCGGTACTGATGAGTACCAAGAACAAACAGATATAATGAACAACTCATTGCAAGCTGTTAATAACTTAAAATCACAATGGAATGCGTTTGGTGCTAACAAAGAAGATAACTTCTCAAACTTTGATGACCAAAACTTTTCTAAAGCCAATAATATGGATGGTATTGCTTTAAATGCAGCTATATACACAGATCAATTTGATGCAGAAATAGGTGATCAGGGTGATCTAAGTTTTTTAGATGGTCAAGGAAACTCATTTAATCTAAGAGATGTTGACCAACCTTTTCTAAAAGCAGCTGACGAGGCTCTTTATATTGAAACTCAATTAGTTAAGGCATTTGATAAGGGTGTTAGGTTATCTGATGCTAGTTTAGATTTAACAATGAGTCAAATTAGAAATATTATAATCAAAGGTGGTACAGATGCATTAAAATCATTAGCAGTTGATGATTTAGTAGCTGGTGTTTCACTTTACGAACCAGGTGAAGATATATTAAAAAGATTAGATAGTAATGATCCCGAAGAAGCTATATTAGCTAGAGAACAACTACAAAGAGAGTTACTTAGTAAATACAGAACAAGTCTAAAATCACAAGCTAATCAAGGTTACTTAGCACAAAATCCTGCGGATGCATCTGCTGAAGCAGAAAATGAAGCTTCAAGAAAAATGATTAGAGATATGGTGATTACTGGTGGTTATGACCCTAATAAAAGAAATCCTATAAAAAAAGATAGAGTATCTAAATACAATGAGGCTTCTTTTACTGTTAATAAAAAATTTAGAATAACACCTATAGATGATGATTATTCAAAAGGTGTTTACATAACGGATGAAGGAGGTAAGATAATTTCTGGACCTTTTTATACAGAAGAAGATTTATCTGGATTCTTAAATAGACAACAATCTCAAAAATAAATATATGTACATATTACCTAATGGTGAAAGTATTTCTGAGGAAGATATTCAATCTTTAGCTGATGAAAGAGGTGTTTCTTTTTATGAAGTTATAAACGAAGTTAAAATTAAAGAACTACCAGATTCTGAGGTTTCTACAAAAAAATTAGTAACGGAATCTAGAGATTTTAGAGAAACTGAAGAACAAGCAACAGCTAATGTTTCTAAAGTTGATTATAATTTTAACAAAGTAGTTCCTAAAAATAAATTAAATCAAGAAGCTGCTAGAGAATTTGAAGCAACAAAATCCGCTCTTAGCGGTGGTGTTGACTATTTTTTTAATTTTAAAAAAGCAGCATATAAGGGGCTAGACATGGCTAGTGATTATTTATTTGGAGAAGACCAAACTGTTGATTCTTTTTCTGGAAATGAAATAGGAGTTTTTGATGATGAAGAAGAAGAGGCTTTTCAAGTTCAAACAAAGCACAAAAAAATAGCAGAAGAAAGTTTAAATAAAAAATATGGTAAAAATACAAATGAACTAGAAGATTTTCAGTTAGAAGAGCTTAATGAATCAGCTAAAGATAGCTATAGAAAAGAGTTAGCTGATAAAACTTGGGAAAAAAATGTAGAAGAAAGTATTGAAGACATGGACTGGACCGCATTCAGTAAAGGTGATGTTCAGGAAGAAAAAGCAAAAGAAATAAAATTAGCTTTAGATTCTTTTGAAGAAGAAACAAGTAATAGGTCTAAGAAAATAGAGTTTCATAATGCTCAAATTTCTAGCATAAGAAAACAATTAAGCGGTTTAAAAGAAAAAGAATACAGTTCAGAAGGAGAGTTTAATCAAGCTAAAGTTGAGTATGAAAAATTAAGAAAAAATGGTGAAAACCATATAAACTCAATAAAAAGTCTTTCTATGCAGGAAGATACTATAAGTGATGATCAAGAAGAGCTGAAAAAATACTTAGACATGATGGATAGAAACTATCAATGGCCTACTGTATTTGCTGGAAATTTATCTAAAGCTGCTATTGATTTTGGTTTAAGTATAGAGGAAACTGCTTGGAGGTTTAGTCCAAGTGAATTAATAATTCAAGCTGATAAAACTAATAATTTACCAGAGTTTTTAAAACCATTAGTTGGTACTGCTAATTTTAATAAACTACTTAGAAGTATTAAAATTAAAGATATTGAAGAAGTATCTAAGCAAATAGAAAATGGTATAGAAAAACCTCAAGAATATAGTAAAATAAATGGAGATTTAGAAAACTTTGGCGAATGGGCATCTCATTTAATTGCTACTCAAACCCCTAACACAATAGTTATGCTAACCAGCGGAGGAGCTGCATTACCTATATTAGGTGCTAGTTCAACCGGAGCTAAGTTTAGATCAATGCAACAGGAGGTAGATTCTGGTTTAGAAAACTACTCTCCAATGCAAATGTATTCTGCTGCTGTACTCACCGGTACTGCAGAAGCTCTTAGCGAAAGAGTAACGATGGGTCAACTTGGTAGAATGAAAGGTTTACTAAGAGATAATAAAGCTTTTAAAAATGGATTTAAAGGATATTTAAAGAAAAATTTATTAACTAGCGAAGGTTTAAAGAAAACAGCTATAGATCCTATAGAAGAAGGTGGAACAGAGGTTTTATCTACTATGGCTGAAAATCTAGTAGACAGACATGTATTAGGTAAGAACGTTAGTATTTTTGATAATGTGGAAGAATCATTTATCAGTGGTGCTTTCATGTCAGGTATTGTTTATAAAACACCTGGTTTTGGTAAAGCAGCTTTAAGTGGATTTAAGTCTAAAGAAGCTGATGGACAATTAGGTATAAATGCAGAGGAAATTCAAAAATTAGAAAAAATATTAAATGATGATACTATATCTGATAGTTCTAGAAAAAGTTTTACATCTAAGCATGCTCAGTTAATAGAAGACAGTAATATTATATTGGGTAAAGAAATAAGCAGAATAGATGAAATGAGTTCTGCTGACAAAAGATCATTAATAGATCTACACAAGCAAGGAGAAGATCTTGTAAATGATTATACATCACTTCTAAAAGAAAAATCCTCAAACAATAAAGAAAAAATTGATATTGTAAAACAAAGGCACAGCGATGTAATGAATGGTCGTCAAGATATTATAGATAAATATATATCAAAAGAACAAAATGTTTTTACAAAAAGTGCTAAAGAAGATTTAAATTTAAATATAACTGAGATAAAATCTGAGGATGATTTTAATAAAAAATATCCTGATGCTATAGGATCTGATGGCTTTCAACAAGGTGATAATATAGTAATAAATAAACAAGTAGCTGCTAGAACTAGAAAAGTTACAGTAAAGTCACACGAAATACTTCACGCAGCGCTTGGTAATGCTATAAAAAGTGGAAAATTAACTACTGATGTAACAAAACAAATATTAGATTCATTAGATCCTAAAGATAGAAAAAAAATAGATCAAGCTTTAGATGTAAAAGATAATGATGGAAATTTTGTTTATAAAAATGTTGATGGATCACTCAAGCAAGCTGACGAAGCATTAGCTCAATTATCTGATTTAATATTAACTGATAAAGTTTCTATAAAAGAAAACGTACTAGATAAGATGCGTAATTTTATAAGACCTATATTAAGAGGTATGGGTTGGACTAAAATAGACTTTGAAAGTTCAAAAGATGTATTAAACTTTGTTAAAGACTATGCTAAAAGTGTTAGAAAAGGTAGATTATCAGAAGCAATAAAACAAGACATTGGAAATACACTTGTTTCATCAAGTGTAAGTAGATCTGTATCTGACAAACAACAAGAAATAAATGACTTAGTTGGTCCAAAAGACGAGTCTGGAAATTATACCATAACAAAAAAAGAATGGGATTCAGGTAAATCAGATGAAGTATTAGCTGCTATATTTCCAAAACTTCAAGGTTTAATAAAAAGCAAAATACCTTCAAATAAAAATTCATTACCTGATTTTTCAGAAGAAGATTTTGTGATGGGTGCAATAGAAACATTAATACCGCATATTAGAAATTACGACCCTGAAAATAAAGGAAAACTTGGTAAAAACACAGGTCTATCTGGTTGGATAAATTCACAGCTAAATAATAAAATAGCTTTAGCATTTAATAAGCGTGAATCAACTAAGGAAAAATTTGAAGATAATATTAGTCAAATAAACGATATAGCTATTGAAGATGAGGTAAGCGAAGAAGTTGCAAAGGATAAGCCTATGTTTAGAAAGCAGCTAGGCATAAGAAGTGGGGATAAAATTTACGATAAAATACTAAACTCAACTATTAAAGATATAAATGAAAATATACTTAATTATTATGATGGTAAATCTAAATCTATAAAGCCAGAGCTTTGGAAAGATTTAGAAGCTAAATTTAAAAAAGAATTAAGAGTTGATATAAAAAATATGATGGGAACTTCTGATAAATACAGAGTTTTCTTAAATCAATTTAGAGATGAAATATTATCAAAGCTTCCAATAAGAGAGTTAGTTTCTTTAGAAAGAAAAAATAAAGAAAAAATATTTACAGAACTAGTAAAAGAAGGATTGACCGTTAAAGAAACTAGAGCTTCTGTTGATTCTGGTTTTTTAAAATCAAAATCTGAAACTCAAGGATCTAATTTGTATAAAAAAATACAAACAAGTAATAAACAATTTTTAGATTTCTTTTTACCTCCAGCAGAAATTTTTTCTGATAAAAAAAATCAAATGGTAAGAAGTGGTTTACTTGGCACTAGAAAAGATTCTTTAGCAGAAGCCATAGGTAGTGCATTAGCTTTTGATGCATATACCAAAGCTATGAATAGCGAGGAGTTATCTCCTTTTGCATCTGATGTGTTAACTGACAACGCTATAGCTCAAATAGGTAAAGAAATAGAAAGAGATACATCTATAAAAAACTTTTCCATATCATCACCAACCGGTGATATTAATATAATTAATGAACTTACGGAAGCTGAATTTGATCAAATCAAAAAGTCATATTCTGAAAAGTCTGACATGTTTAATAAAGCAAAAGCATTAGCAGATAGAATAGCTTATCCGGACAAGGACGGTAAGTATGATAATCTAACATCTAATCAAATAATAGATGAATCTGAATTTGATGATGCTGTTAAAGACATAGTTCGCATTTTAGAAAATAACAACTTAATACAACCTGATACTAGGTTTGGAGGACCTATAGCAGAATTAATTGTATCTAAATTAATAAAACAAAGTGATCCAAAAGGCTCAAGAATAGAAGTTTTAAATGATGACAATAAAGGTGGAGGTTTAGCTATTTATAATCCTAATGAGCCAGACATACAAATAAAATATAAGCGTGCAAATGGCGAGATTACAAAAATAAGTATAGAAGTTAAAAAGAATAAAAATGCACCTTTTGGATCAAAAACAGCTTTTTACGAAAACGAAGAGTTTAAAACTGATGAAAAAAATACTAATTTTAATCTTCAGAAAGCAGATTTAACTGTGAATTTTAAAGATGCAATAGAGCAGTTTTTTGATTTTGTTGATAATAACGAAAAACGTTTAATAAAAAGAACAACTAAAGGTAAAATTAAAATAAAAAGAGAAACTTGGAACAATTACAAAAAAGCCGTTAGTAAAAAAGAATTTCTTTCAGTTTCATTAAATAAAGAATCAAGTTTAATAGATGTTGTTGATCATTATAATAAAAAAGAAAACTATTTTTTGGAAATATTAGATAGCGGTCTTTATTTTTTAGGAGGTCACGATGTTGGTCATAAGAACATTTTTAATGCTCCAAACCTATTGGATCAAAAAATAACAGTAAGCACTAAAACTTCATTAAGAATAGATGCTGTTAAAGAAGATAACAAAAAATCAAAAGATTCTGAATTTGTTACCTTTAGATTAAGGTCTGAACTTTATTTAAATGATAACCCTAATTCAAGAAGAAAATACGTTGATGAAAATGGTTATAATGTTACAAAAAAACAACTAGAAGCAAGGTATAAGGATTCAAAAGGAATTAAACACAAAAATAATTTAGAATTACAACAATTTATAGTAGATACTGGTGGTAAATATTTAGATAGAAAAACTTTAGAAAAAAGTGATGTATCAATAACAGACGCTAAAAAACTAAATAATAAAAATAAACAATTTGAAAATAGTAAAAGTAAAAGTGTAAGTCTTTCTGAAGATTTTAATAATATTATAGAACAAAATAAAAATATTGATGCTGAAACTGTTTATTCAGATTCGCTAGCTAAAAATATAGGTGCTACTATAGGTAAGTACAAGTTTTTTGTGCCACCTTCTGCTGAGGATTTCATGGGGCTAATGTATTCTTTTTTAGGTAAAGGTAAAAAAGGTAATGCACAAAAAGATTTTATAGAAAAAGCATTAAATGCTCCTTATAAAAGAGGCGTTGCTACAATAGAATCTGAAAAACAAAGGATAGAAAACTCATATAAAGCAGTTAGAAAAAGATTTCCTGAAATAGTGAAGCTTTTAGGTAAAAAAATACCTGGAAGTAAGTACACATATGATCAAGCAGTAAGAGTTCATTTATGGAAAACTGGACCATTTGATGATAAGATATGGAAAGACGTTGGATTATCCCCAGCTGAAGTTAACATGCTAAATAAAGCTGTTACAGATAATACTAGAATGCAACAGTTTGCTAGAGAGGTTGGTAAATCCACTGGTTTACCAGAAGGATTTATAGAGCCAAGCGATTATTGGTTGGTTGATACAATAGCTAGTGATTTAAATAGGGTTGTAGAAAAGGTTGGTAGAAAAAAATATCTAAGCGAGTTTATAGAAAACAAAAAAATAATATTCAGTAAAGAAAACTTAAATAAAATAGAAGCTATTTATGGTTCGAACTTTAGGGAAGCTCTTGTTGATATACTAGAAAGAATGGAAAATGGAACTAATAGATCAACGGGTTCTAATAGACTAGTTAACAGATATACTAAATGGTTGAATAACTCAGTAGGTGCTATTATGTTTTTAAACATGAGATCAGCTACTCTACAAACCATATCTGCAGTTAACTTCATAAACTGGAGTGACAATAATATTCTAATGGCTGGTAAAGCTTTTGCTAATCAAAAACAATTTTGGACTGACTTTGTAACTTTATTTGATTCAGATAAACTAAAACAGAGACGCAAAGGATTAAAAACAGATGTAAACCAAGCTGAACTTGCTAACTCTGTTGCTGATAGTAAAAACAAAGCTAAAGCAGCATTAAATTATTTACTTAAAATTGGATTTGCACCTACTCAATTAGCGGATAGTTTTGCTATAGCAGTTGGTGGTTCATCTATGTATAGAAATAGAACTAACACGTATATTAAACAGGGTTTAAGTAAGGCTGATGCTGAGTCTAAAGCGTTTGAAGACTTCTCCGCTATAGCTGAAGAAAGTCAGCAATCATCAGATCCATCATTAGTTTCTCAACAGCAGTCAGGACCGTTAGGTAGATTTATACTTGCTTTTCAGAATACACCAATGCAATACAACAGGCTTATAAAAAAAGCAGCATTAGATTTGGCTAATAAAAGAGGTGATTGGAAGTCAAACATATCTAAGATAGTTTATTATGGAGCTGTTCAAAACTTGATATTTGCAACATTACAATCTGCATTATTTGCTATGGCTTTTGATGACGATGATGATAAAGAAGAAAAAATAAATAAGAAAGAAATAAGAATAATGAATGGTATGCTTGATACTATATTGAGAGGATCAGGCGTTGCTGGAGCTGCAGTTGCTACTTTAAAAAATGCATCTTACAAATATTATCTAGAGCAAAAAGAGGATAATTCTTTTAAAAGAGATTATACAGGTGTTATATTAGAATTAATCAACTATTCTCCACCTATAGGTAAAAAAATAAGAAATGTTTTCTCAGCTATAAATACTAATGAATACGAGAAAGATGTAATAGCTAAGAAAGGATTTGCAATTGATAGCCCTATATATAAGGTTTTTGGTAGCTTAGCTTCTGCTGGATTAAACATACCGTTAGACAGGGTTGTAAATAAAGCACACAATGTAGCTGCAGCACTAGATAACAATAATAGTATGATTCAAAGAGTATTATTAGGTCTTGGTTGGAATACATGGGATCTTGGTGTTAAAAATCAAAAACATGAATTAATAAAAACAAATGCAGAAGATGCTAGAAAAAAAGAGGGTTATAAAAAAGCAGCCAACACTAGAAAGAAAAACAATTCAAAAAGAACTATACAGAAAATAACCACGCAAAAAAGAACTATACAGAAAAGAACTATTAATTAACAATGTTTACAAGTAATAATAATATTGTACACAACTAAATAATAATATGGCGCAA
>TARA_R110001592_G_scaffold217314_5_pt1 | contig 13489 bp, 8 predicted proteins | sample TARA_R110001592 | Tara Oceans TARA_R110001592 (sample SAMEA4398387) | marine metagenome | biome: Polar Biome; feature: [SRF] surface water layer (ENVO:00010504); material: water (ENVO:00002006), including particulate matter (ENVO:01000060) such as... | depth 5 m
CTGCTGAAATTTAAGACAGCGTTGATCGAGCATGGGACGCAGGCCGGTTCGAAATCCACAGGCGGCAAATGACTGATAACCCCGGTCCAGAAAATATTGAACCGCCAGTTCTGCGACCTGCTGATTGTCAGGCGCGACAAAAGGAACCTGCGGCTTGGGAATCAGCTCTCCAAGTAGATCAACCGTTGGTACACCGGATTGCTTTAACAGCCGTGCCGTTTTGGCGGTGTCGATAAACGCGATGATCCCGTCACCATCCCAGGAAGAGATCCAGGAAGGCGCCACTTGTCCAAAACCGCAGGGGCGATACAGAATCGACCACGTTTCGTGTTCCTGTATGTATTGCCAGACGCCGTGAAGAATTCCACGACCGTACCCTCTCGACGTTTCCACAAGCAGCGCTACTCTCAAACGATCCACAATGATGAGCCTTGCTGTTTTAAATCAGTAATATTCCAAAAGCTGTTGATAGTATTTTTTGTCAGTTCTGTTTGTAGAGTCTGTCGCCCGGAATAGCAAACCGATTTTGCTGTAAAAATCGGAAGTCGCAAAAGTGAACAGGTTATTCGCTATGTTGAATAGACGTCGGTTGCCGCAGCGACCATCATGAGAGTGCGGTTTTAATTCCGGTCACCAGATATTTTCAGTCAGAGTACCGGTGATTCACGTAGGAAAACAGGACAGACTTTTCATCGATTCAGTACGGGAGCAGTGACATTATTTTTTATTCTCGACGATTCCTCATTCTGTGTTTTTTGCTGGCGGGATGGTTTAACGTGACCACGGTCTCTGCGAAAGAACCTGCGATCGACAAATTGTTCCTCCTGGCTGGTCAGTCGAACATGGTTTCACAGGGAACCCTGGCAGAACTCCCGGAACAATTACAGCAACCACCGAAGAACGTCTATTTCTGGTCAAACGGAACATGGGTTCCTTATCACAATAAAGTTGCTTACGTAAAGCCCGGTAAGGAATTCGGTCCCGAGCTGGCGATTGCCCATGAACTGTCGCGGGCATTTCCGGACGAGAATATTGGTCTGATCAAACATGCCAAAGGAGGCACGGCCATTCGTCTCTGGCAGCCACGCATGCCTCTGGTCAGAGACTTGTTTCAGAAACTGGACGACGCGCAGAAAGCCGGCGGGGGAGAAGTCGCTGCTCTGTTCTGGATGCAGGGGGAACGGGATGCCCGCTTCCATGAACCGGCATATGCAAAGAAATTCCAGAACCTGATTCAGGCGGTTCGACAGAAGTCAGGTCAGCCTGAGTTACCGGTTATCTTCGGTCGCATCAGCAGAATTATTCCGGATCGGGAATATACAGACCAGATCCGACAGATACAGCAGCAGGTTGCCGAGGAACTGGCGAACGTCGTTATGATCGACACGGATGCACTGGAACGGAAACCGGAAGAAATCACCGTGAACGGCAAGCCGACAAAGTTACTGGCGCATTACAGTTCTCGCGGGCAGATTGATCTGGGAACGCAACTCGCGCAAGCCTATTTAAAACTGGCATCGACTGGGGTCGCTTCTCCCCGGTCCGACGCTCTGGCAACGCGGCTGTTGAACGCCGAACCAAATGCGCAAGCCTGTTGTGAGAATGCAGCCCAGTTCGAAATTGCCCCCGTCAATCTCCCTTATCATCCCCAGGGGGACAATGACCATTATGGCTGGCCCGTCGCGACAAAGTCGGGCGATTCCCTGATTGTCGTGCATCGCGCCATGCCGGGGCATAATGTGAAACTCGCGGGCAAAGCCGATGCCGATACGACTTATTCCGTGATTGTGCGTTCAACGGATGGAGGCAAAACCTGGTCCACGCCTTACGATATACGGGACTGTATGCAGGCAGCAGACCGTAATCGAGGTGGAATGATACCCCTGTCCCATCGTTACAAATTCGGACCTGAGAACTTAAGTCCGCTTGGCTACAAAGTGCATCTGAATGCCATTGGAACGCTGCGGGACGGGGCGGTCATTCTGGTCAGCAATCATGGAGTCTTTCGTTCGGATGACGAAGGGAAAACCTGGCGCCATCTGAAAACCGCCTTTCGGGAAGACCATCATTCCGGCCCCATTGTTTATGTCGGCCCCCGAATCATCGATGATCCGAAACTGGGTCTGCTGCTGTTCGGCCACCATACGAAGTATAAGAATCATCGTCCCGGCACGATCGTCAGAGAACTGGCTTTGTATCAGTCGCAAGACGGGGGAGAAAGCTGGAACAATATCAGCATGCCGCTGCCCGACTGGTGTCATCAGGCCGAGCCCAACTTTATCTTTCACCAGGGAGGGTTCTATGGTCTGGCCCGGAACCAGACGACGCGGCATCTGATTCAGCTGCGCGGCAAACCCGGCGCATCGTTCGAAGCCAAAGAGACCAACATGATCAGTAAACGCTCGGTAGATACTTCCGACCTGATTTTCAATCCCGTGACCGGAAACTTCGAAGCGGTGCAGTCGGACCGCAGCAGCATGTCGATCAATCTCTTCAGCATCTCACCGGAGAAATGGGAGACGGCAGACTGGAAGCTGGAATGCCGATTGCTGGATCGCAAAGGAAGTTTTTATGCGACAGCCGACGGCTTTCATACCGGAGGTTCTGTCGTCGATACAAAAACCGGTGTGCAGCATGTCTTCTTTTATTCCGGTGCACCGGGGGGACCTGCAGGTGTGTTTCGACTGACGCGTCCCCTCAAGACCACTCTACTGACGACCGATTGTGAAACGGAACAAAAAAACTGAACGCGATTAGAAATGAAAGTGTTCCCCAGGAATATTCCACGTCGCGTTTTTTAACCATTATTTACATGCCGTTGAAAACGAGCAAATCAGGTACGCATTAAAAACCACTCATCCAAGCACACAACCAGCAAGAAAAATAATATCGTAACCGGTTGTCAATTAACACCTTACAATTACGCCCGGGTGGATTCGAACCACCGACCTACGGATTAGAAGTCCAGTCTTCCGGCACGAACCGGATATGAGCCAAATCTCAACCGATCTTTTCACCCTACAAAAAAAGGGGTTTTATAATCTGGTTCATGCCTGATTCGCGACTGACTCGCGCGCGGATGCTGACTCACGTAGCACTTCACGTAGCACTTTTAAAATCTGCTGAAATCAGCCCGATTGTAAATGCTCCTGAAATACAGGCAATTCCTGAGAACTTACCTTGGAATCATTCATATCAACCTAAGTGTCCAATCCATTTATCTATCGACGCTCTGCAGTCAGAAAAATAATTTCAAATCAACCGTGGTCATACTCATTCAACCGGAGACTACCACAGTCCACCATAGAACCGGCGCCAACCGGACGCGAACCCGATCCCACCCTGTCACCTGTCAGATTGCCGTTAAAATTGTGTTGTACTCTGAAGTCAGGTCGACTGAGTAACCTTTTTCAATGAATCAGTGTTGTTGTGCAGATTCGGGACGAAACTAGTATAGACTTATTTGTCCCTTCTCGGAAAATAGAAGCATAGAGACCACTGCTGGGGAATGACCAGCACTTTCAGGCAAGGATAAAACCTGCTCTCTACCACACGATTTTCACTGGAAGGAATTCGATGGCAACTGCATCTACTCAAATGGAAGTCAGGGATGAACCGCTCCTGATCAGCGAAAAAGAAGCCGCCAGACTGCTCGACTGCTGCGAGAAAACAGTCGCCCAAATCCGCAAAGATGGCCAGCTGAAACCAGTGCGCGTCCGCGGTTCTATTAAATACACAAAAAGCGAAATCGAACGATTTATATCTGATCAACTGAGTGAATAATCTCTGATTTAGCAGAGTGACAATAAACGGCGCCTCGATAACGCATTGCGTACGGAATAAGAGGTCGGACTATTTTTAAACTTCATTGCAGGGAAGCAAATAAATGAAGAAGACAGATGCAGTCAGATATTGCTATGTTATCAAGACCATGGACTGGGTCAGGATCATTTCCCTGTAATTCACTTTGTGAATATCCCCAAAGAAAAACGATTAACCGTCCATTTATCCTGGTCGGTCTCTTCTGGAGCGACGACAGTCTGAAACTGCCAGACTGTATCCCGCGAATCCCCTCTCTTGAGTTGTTTGCGTTCCGCTCGATTCTCAATGAGCCGTTCTGCCCCTCTGATTCCCGCGGCCCTCCTTAACGCGTTTCATCCTGCGATTAAGTCGAGCTGAATTTACATCATCATTTCCGTAAGACTCGGAAATCTCCTTTCAATATTCCAATCCAAGCTAAGGATGGTAGGCAATGAAAAATACAGAATCTCAAGATCAGAACGCTACTGGTATTATCGAATTAGATAAAACTTATACATTGAAGGAATTCATGTCGATCACCGGTAAAGGACGCCATGCGATTGCAGAATGCAAGAAACGCGGCCTACCAATCCTGAAGGATGGCAGAACTCCATACGTCAATGGGAAGGATTACACGGATTACCTTTTAAGAATTAACGGCAGAATGAACGACAGCCCCAGTCCCAATTAAGGGGCTGAGGCTGTTTTTGTTTCCTGTTTTGCGACGAACAAGAAAACCGTTTTAAAAGGTACTCTAATGATAGTCATTTTCTGCGCAGAGTCAACGTCCTCTCACTTACCTGATAATGATACCAGTAGCATGAACTGGAATTCGTATGTGTTCACAGAACAGCCTGTGAAACTCGGGGAGGGGGCTTGATGGTGAATCAAAATCATATGCTGCAGGCTGCTCTCCAGATTGCTGCAAATAACTTAGCAGTGTTTCCCTTGGCACCAGGAGAAAAGCGACCGGACGGAGAACTGGCTCCGAACGGTTGTAATGATGCCACAACCAATGAAGACCAGATTTGCAAATGGTGGACCCAACGTCCAAACGCAAATATTGGAATTGCCACAGATGGCTTGTGTGTCGTCGATATTGACGGCGCTGATCATCCTTGGCTTTCCAGTAACCAGCGATTGGAGGCCCTGTCTGGTGCTCCTGCTTCCCAGACTCCGCGCGGCGGTCGTCATTACATTTTCCAGCAGAATGGCGAGCCACTACGCAACACAGCAGGCAGACTGGCTCCGAATGTCGATACCAGGGCAGACGGTGGTTACATTGTCGCGCCCCCGTCTATCGTCAATGGGAAGCCTTACAGATGGCTTGAGGAGCTGGAACCGCGCGACCAGTTACCAACGGTGCCTGATTGGATCATCAGAGAACTCCAGATCGTCAATGAAGGCCCTGTGAAGCTGGAAGGCAACACGATTGCTAAGGGTGTCCAGCATATGACACTTTTTAAAATCGGTTGCAGAATGCGGCGTATGGGGCTTTCTTACTCCGAGATAAACGCAGCCCTGCAGACAATCAACGTGCAGCGATGCGAGGAACCAGGCACAGAGCAAGCCGTTCAGAACATAGCGCGAAGTGCAGCCCGATACGCTCCAGATGCGGCGACCGTTGCAGAGATCGAAGGACTGGAAGACGAACCAGAGCCAAAATTCGAATGGATGACAGCCGGCGAACTAAGTCAGCAGGAGTTTATAGAAGATTGGGTAATTGAAAAGATCATGATTGCGGTTCAGCCTTTCATGATCATCGGTGGCGATAAAACTTGTAAGACCAGCACTGCAATTGATATGGCTTTGAGTATTGCCACAAAAACCGATTATCTAGGGAAGTTCAAAGTACCCAGAAGACGACCAACAGCGATGCTGACTTCTGAATCTGGTATCCAGGCTGTAAAGAAAATCCTCTTGCGTGCAGCAAATGCCAGAGGCATTAACCTGAGTGATGTCGACAATCTGTTTCTGTCGTTTGATATCGGTTCATTCGACAACGAAGCAGACATTTCAGAGATTGCTGAATTTATTGATGAACACGGAATCGAAGTCCTTTTTATCGATCCGGTCTATCTGAACTTCAGTGGTATCGGTAGCGATGCTTCCAATATGTTCGAAGTCGGTCAGAAGCTGAAGCGAATCACCAAACTTGGAATGGATAAGAACTGCACAATCATTCTGATTCACCACACCAAAAAACCAAATCCTCAAAATCAGTTTACTGAACCGGAAATGAGCGATGCTGCTTTCTCTGGATGGACTCAATGGATGCGGCAGTGGCAATACCTCAAACGGCGTGAGCAATATAAGCCTGATAAACCAGGTGTTCACAAACTCTGGTTTAGCTCTGGTGGATCATACGGACAATCTGAAGGCTGGGCGTTGGATATTGACGAAGGAGCGATAGACGATCCAGGCGGGCGCAAATGGGATGTGCGGTTATTCCCTGCCAATGATGCCAGAGCAGAGAAAGAGAACAAAAAAAAGCAAAAGCAGGAGCAAGCGAAAGAGGAACAGCTACAGGAAGATATGGACAAAGTAACTAAAGTAATCGGTAATCTCGAGAAACCATCTCCAGCTTCAATAATTCGCGACCTTGCAAAGATTTCAACACAGCGAACCAACGTTGCTTTATACGAACTGTCTGCAGAAGGCCTGATCAAGTCAGAGGAACTGAAGGCTGGAAACGGGCATAAATGCTCACATTACAGTCCGATTGAAGAAATGGCGGGACACGACGGGACTCAGCGGAATACCGTGGAATCCCTACATAACAGCACAACGGCGGGATAACCCCCCTATAAGGGGTATCCCGTCGTGGCAGTGTTCGTGGGTACTGCGGGACGAACGGCGGGATAATTTATTGATTCCAAAATAGGAGTTTGAATTGTGGTTAAGAAAGCAAATCATAAACCAGAAACTAAGGTATTCCGTATCGAGCTGGAACCGGTCAATGAGTTTATCTCCCTGGACGAACTCGAAGCCAAACTCAAACGCATTGCGGGCGGAGTGGGCGTGCGGGTCATATCGGCCCTGCCTGTCGATGAGACTGCAGAACAGAACCAAACCGGCAATCTTCCTGCCAAGATCAAAGAAAGTCCGAACTGATGCACTGTGTCCCCGATCTGGGAGCGCCAGGGGCAGTATTTCTGCGGGTCCCTCTGCAGGCTAATTTAGCATGTCAGTTCGAAATGCTATAAATCCGGTCCGTAACTAATATGACAGGGGGCATCATCATCATCACCAAAGGCAAACCTCACAGAACAGCGAGTTGAGACATGGTGATGGTGAAGTCAGTTTTGCGCGTAATGTGCAGAAATTTCTCCCATTCCGGGAACACCGAAGACAAAAGTCAGATTTAAGAAAGGACCCAACCGGATGCGAACCAACCATGAAACTGCAATCAATCTATGTAACAACGTATCGGCAAACGCGCGGGGTCCTCTCCGATGGGCTGACTCAATAACGGTTTCGATTCGCATTTCAACCGCCCATCACAATAAGTTTAGAGAATGTCGGTCAGTCGGTCGTAACAATTCGGGGTCCTGGAACCAGCTCAAAAAACCAAAGGTGATTCGGACTTCGCAGACATTTTTACCGCAAGGAAATTTAAAACCGATGACAGCAGCAGCAGCAGACGTCCGGGGGCTTCAACATCCTGTCAGAATCAGAGACTCAAAACCACCTTATTCCATCACGTATGTTTTTTGGCAAATTTATGAAAAACCCTGATTCGACACTGATTTATGATAAAGAATTGACCTAACTTGGATATTGCAGACCAGTTACGATACGCTAGAATGACCGTTTCCATTTGTCTACTGTTTTTATTCAAATCCAGAGCAACTATCGTTAGCCAGCCCCCCGGAAAGTGAAATATGAAGTTTCATCAGGTGATTGATAAGTACCGGAAAATCTCTTTCTCTGAAAAGGATAAAGGAGATCGGTTTGAACGACTGATGCAGGCTTATCTGCTATCTGATCCCATTTATGCCCCGATATTTAAAAACGTCTGGCTCTGGAATGAGTTTCCCGCGCGTAAGGATTTCGGCGGTAAAGATACAGGTATCGATCTGGTGGCATTGACTCACGAGGGGGATTTCTGGGCCATTCAATGTAAGTGCTACCAGGCAAACGCCATCATCGATAAGAAAGAGGTCGATTCTTTCCTCTCCACTTCCAGCAAGAATTTCAGTAATGAAGAGATCAAAACAACAGGGTTTGCCCATCGGCTCTGGATCTCGACCACCAACAAATGGGGCAGCAATGCGCAAGAGACAATTAAAAACCAGTCTCCCCCGGTATCCCGAATCAGTCTCTATGATCTGGAACAGGCCCCCGTTGACTGGGCCAAACTGGAAAAGGGCACCACAGGAGAATTAGCGAGAACCAAGAAATTCCCTCTCAGAAGTCACCAGAAAACAGCGGTTGAGGAAACTCACAAAGCATTTCAGACAGCGGATCGAGGCAAGCTGATTATGGCTTGTGGGACTGGGAAAACCTTTACCTCTCTCAAAATTGCCGAGAATGAGACAGACGGGAAAGGGTTAATCCTGTTTCTGGTCCCGTCGATTGCTCTGCTCGGTCAGACATTGCGGGAATGGTCCGCGCAGGCTCAGGAAACAATTACACCAGTCTGTATCTGTTCAGATCCCAAAATCACAAAGAAACGATCTAAAGACGACGAATCCAGCAACGTCAGTGTTGTGGATCTGGCTATTCCCGCATCAACCAACGTCAAAAACATTGTTCATCAATTCCAGATAATTCGAGATTCTAAACCAAAGGGAATGACGGTTGTATTTTCTACTTACCAGTCAATTGACGTCATTTCCAAAGCTCAGAAAGCATTACTGAAAACCGATGATTCATCAGGAATATTCGATCTGGTCATATGTGATGAAGCCCACCGTACAACAGGCGTTGCCCTGTCAATGGAAGATTCATCAGCTTTTACCAAAGTTCATCAGAACGAATTTATCAAAGCCCACAAACGACTCTACATGACAGCGACTCCCAGACTGTACAGCGATGATTCCAAAGCTAAAGCAGCCAAAGATGATGTTATTCTCTGCTCAATGGATGACCCCACCATCTATGGAGAGGAAATCTACCGGATCGGCTTTGGAGAGGCAGTCGAAAACAATCTCTTGAGTGATTACAAGGTATTGATTCTTACACTCAATGAAAGTGACATGCCGGCAGCGGTTCAAAAAATGGTTGCCAATCCAGAGAGTGAGATTAACGCCGATGATGCTTCTAAGCTGATTGGTTGTATCAATGCCCTCTCGAAACAGATTTTAGGTGACGAGGGGATATTGAAAAGCAGCGATCCCGAACCAATGAAACGGGCTGTTGCATTCTGCCAGAACATTAAGATTTCTAAGAAAATTACCAGTACATTCAACGATACCACAGAAATCTATCTGGAATCCCTCTCCAGTGAAAAGCGAAAACAGATGGTAGAGGTTGCCTCTCAGCACATTGATGGCAGTATGTCCGCGCCGGAACGTGATGAACTCATGAGCTGGCTTAAATCCAACTCAGCAGAATCGAATGAATGCCGAGTTCTGACCAATGTAAGGTGTCTTAGTGAGGGAGTGGACGTCCCCTCTCTGGATGCTGTGATGTTTCTCTCTGCTCGGAACTCTCAGGTAGACGTGGTTCAATCGGTTGGTCGAGTGATGCGCACCTCTCCCGGGAAAAAATACGGTTACATCATTATTCCTGTCGTTGTTCCTGCCGATGTCGAAGCCGCTAAGGCCCTGGACGATAACAAGCGGTATCAGGTCGTCTGGTCTGTTCTGAACGCGTTACGGGCTCATGACGACCGTTTCAATGCCACTATCAATAAGATCGATCTGAACAAGAAACGCCCTGATCAGATTCTGGTAGGACGTCCCGATACTGGCTCAGACGGTGATTCAGATTCTAATGAGAGCAACGAAAAGATCAGGCAACAGCTGGCGTTCCAGTTTGAGGAATTACAAAGCGTTGTTTATGCCCGAATGGTAAATAAGGTTGGTGATCGTAAATACTGGGAACAGTGGGCAAAAGATGTTGCCATCATTGTCGAGCGACAGATTGAGCGAATTACTAAACTGACTAATGAAGAGGGGAAACACAAAAAAGCCTTTCAGAATTTCCTGTCTGGACTGCAGGAAAATATCAATCCGTCCATTACCCAGTTAGAAGCTATTGAAATGCTGGCTCAGCATATCATTACCAAGCCGGTATTCGAGGCCCTGTTTGAGGGTTACTCGTTCGTTCAGAACAACCCGATTTCCGTATCCATGCAAAAGATGCTGGATCTTCTGGAAGCCCAGGCTGTAGGGAAAGAAACTGAGGTTCTGGACAAGTTTTATCAATCCGTCCGATCCCGCGCGGAAGGTATCGACAATGCCGAAGGGAAACAACGGATCATCATAGAGCTGTATGACAAGTTCTTCAAAACTGCCTTTCCCAAGATGGTAGAGCAGTTAGGAATTGTTTATACACCAGTTGAAGTAGTAGATTTCATTATTAACTCAATAAATGATTTATTATCTAAAGAGTTTAACCGTAATATTTCTGATGAAAATATTCATATTCTTGACCCATTCACTGGCACAGGAACTTTTATTACTCGATTACTGCAGAGTGGATTGATTGCTAACAAAGACCTTGAGAGAAAATATAAAAATGAATTGCATGCAAATGAAATTGTATTACTCGCATACTACATAGCTGCAGTTAATATCGAAAATACTTATCACGATTTATTACCTGAAAATAGTGACTATGAAACTTTCGATGGAATAGTACTCACAGACACATTTCAATTAGGTGAGTCTGATGAAAGTAAAAAGCTGTTCTCAGAAATGTTCCCTCAGAATTCTGCCAGAGTTGCTCGACAAAAGAGATCTCCAATTCGAGTAATTCTAGGTAATCCTCCATACTCGAAGGGACAAAAATCTGCAAACGACAATGCACAAAATCAGAAGTACAAAATATTAGATGGTAAGATTACTCAATCATATGCAGCTGCCACTAATGCCAAAAACAAAAATGCACTTTACAACCCTTATATCAAAGCTTTTCGGTGGTCTTCTGATCGGTTAGATGAAAAACATGGTGGTATTATAGGATTTGTTACCGATGGTGGCTGGCTTGATAACACTACAATGGACGGATTTAGAAAATGCTTAGAACAGGAATTTAATTCAATTTATGTGTTCAATTTAAGAGGAGATCAACGCACAAGTGGGGAGTTATCTAAAAAGGAAGGAGGAAAAATTTTTGGCTCTGGTTCGCGATCACCAATAACAATTACTTTCTTAGTAAAAAAAGCAGATAAGAAATCTACCAAGGCAAAAATCCATTACTATGACATTGGTGATTATCTAAGTCAAAAAGAAAAATTAAGTGTGGTATCGAGTTTTCGCTCCTTAACTAATTCAAAGATGAAATGGCTAGATCTAAGCCCCAACGAAACTGGTGACTGGCTAAATTTACGAAATGATATCTATTCTTCGTTCCTACCACTTGTGCCAGAGGAAAAATTAGATCCGAATACAAAATCCTTTTTTATCATTAACTCGGTCGGAAACCAAACAGCTCGAGATAGCTGGTGCTTCAACAACTCTAAAAGCGTTTTAACTTCAAATCTAAAGAGAATGATTATTTTCTATAATCAACAACTGGAGAAGTACAAGAAAGCTAAAGAATCTAATCCAAAGTCTGATTTGGAATCAATAATAGAAAAAGAACAAAGCGAAATAAGTTGGACACGCGGTTTAAAAAAAGCACTTGTAAAAGAAAAAATACTCTCATTCGAGGAAAACAATGTAGTAAAAAGTGATTATCGACCTTTCAATAAACAATATCTATATTTTTCACGTGACTTGAATGAATATGTTTTTCAGCAACCTAAAATTTTTCCTGTCTCAACAAATACTAATATTGTAATTTGCACCTCTGGAGTCGGAGGAAGTAAGGAAGCCTCTGTATTTTGCACAGCATCTATACCCGACATAAACATATTAGACGCAAGTACTCAATGTTTCCCTCTTTATTATTACGAGAAAAGAAAAAAACGAAGTCTCACCTTATTTGATGGTCCATCGGAAAATGAATACGTGAAAAGGGATGGTATCTCTGATTTCATTCTGGATAGGGCCAAAAAACAGTATGGTAAGAAAGTAAATAAAGAAGACATTTTCTATTATGTATATGGTCTCTTACACAGCACTGATTACCGAAACTCTTATTCTAATGATTTGAAGAAATCACGTCCTCGAATCCCATTGATTGACGAACCTAAGTTATTTTGGAAGTTCTGTAAAGCCGGCCGGAAACTTGCAGACCTGCATATCGGTTATGAGGAGGTTCCCCCCGCCAAAGAAGTAATGGTTAATTTCGGCAAAACATCAAAAGATGACATCAACCAGGCTCTGAGTACCCAGGATCTGAAAATCCTCAACTATCGAGTGGAAAAGATGCGTTTTCCGAAGAAGGGCCAGAAAGATACCATCATCTATAATAGTCAAATCAGTATCACTGGTATCCCTGAAAAGGCGTATGAGTACGTAGTGAATGGCAAGAGCGCCATTGAATGGATCATGGAACGCTATCAGGTCACAACACACAAAGACAGTGGTATCAAAAACGATCCCAACGACTGGGCCGAGGAAGTCGGAAACCCCCGCTATATCCTGGATCTGCTGTTAAGCGTGATTAACGTCAGTCTACAGACGGTCGATATCGTCAACGGTCTGCCGAAACTGGACTTTGAAGCGATGGCATAAGCAATCCGAAGTTTGCTTTAATTTGATCGAGTGGCTTGTGAATTCAATTGGCAAGCATGAACTCAAGAAATAACAGACTTGACGCCGCGGGTCCTCACGCAACTATTCCGAACGTCCCCCCGGTCGAATAGGGGCGGGCTGATCGGTAAGTTTACCAACGCAATTCTTGTTTCCAGTCGGCTCCATTTGATAGGAGGTCAATTCATGGCGATCATTCGAGTTTTTCTATCCAAGCGAAAAAACAGTAATTTTTGGCAGATGCGCTGGATCGACCCGGATACAGGGCGTGAGAAGTGGCAGAGCACCAAAACCAATATCAGACGGGATGCCGAACGCGAAGCAGGGAGAATTGAAAAAGAACTCAACGAGGGAACCTACTACCGCCGCTCGACGATCAGCTGGAAGGATTTTCGCAGTCGATACGAGACAGAAGAAGCAGTCGCACTGGCAGAACGGACAAAACAGAAAATAGGCACTGTCTTTAACTATGTTGAGACACATTGTAATCCTAAGCGACTGGTCAATCTGAACGAAACCGCCATCAGTAAAATGGTGAAGAAACTCCGGGCAAAGGGACTGGAAGAGGTCACCATCAAAAACAGCCTGGGACACCTGAAAGCCGCGCTCAACTGGGCAAAATCTCAGAAGCTGATCGGGCAGGTGCCGGACTTCCCGAAATTCAGACGCGCCAGAACCAAAAAGGCGATGCGGGGACGTCCCATCACGCTGGAAGAGTTCGAACGCATGATTGAGGCGATCCCAGAGGTGATTAAACCACTGGGGCAATCAGAGGGAAGCCTAGAGAGACACGCGGGAATTGTCGCTTCCTGGGAGTTCTATCTGTGGGGATGGAATGCCCCCAAAAGTTGATCCAGGGTTATGAGAGTTCGGGTTAG
>TARA_R110001592_G_scaffold358139_1_pt1 | contig 13489 bp, 13 predicted proteins | sample TARA_R110001592 | Tara Oceans TARA_R110001592 (sample SAMEA4398387) | marine metagenome | biome: Polar Biome; feature: [SRF] surface water layer (ENVO:00010504); material: water (ENVO:00002006), including particulate matter (ENVO:01000060) such as... | depth 5 m
CTTTACTATAAAACTGTGGCCAATATTACTTGACCACTACATAGCGTTCACGAACTTGGCTGTATTTAGGTGGTATTGGAAGAACTTCCGATTTTCGATGGTTGGCGTGGTACTGTGATGATGCTTGAACTCTACAACTTTACTCATATTGGCTCTGTTAACTTTCCCGATTATAGTCGAAAGTGGGAATGTTTTATACGGATGGTTTAAAGATGAAGGTTGCTAATAATGTAGAAGTTGATGTGAAGCTGTGATGATGGATGTTAAGCGGGTGAAAACGATCAAATTACCAGCAAAGCTGGTAATTTGATCGTTTTTGAATATCTAAGCTTTAATCAAAATTTGTCACCACCTACTGCTCGCGACTCTTTAAAATAAAAACCACCATCTTTACCTTTGATGTAAAGCGATTCAGTTTCAGTAACATCTTCATTCTTGAATTCGTACAACTCAGGAAGCTCATTTATATAAAGTACCCTTAAGTTTTTAGCCAGTAATTTCACACTGAAATCCTTCGTCGCAACACAATATAAAATCGGCTTATACTGCAAGCTCTGCTGCTCAAAAGGTCCTGCAGCACCTCTTGAAAAGGTGACTTCCAGCATATTGTCATGTAGCACAACATAAGCCCTATCAATCTCATGTGCGTCATTAATATTATTGAATGACTCAGCCTTCGATAAACAATGCTTAATCAGCTTCACTTCATGGGTTTCTTCTGCACACCCCCAAAAGCTAGGCATTAAAAGTAGTAAGAATATAATATTTTTCATCAGTAAACCCTTGCGCCTCTTTCTATGAATTTAAGTGAATCGCACGTTCCGGGTTTGCAGACCCCTACATATACTTTTCCACTCTTCAATTGCTGACCTATATAAGAATTTCTATTATACGGGTTAAGTTGCTTACTATTCACGTTGGGCACATCCCTGCCTCCATTCTTTATTGTAGAAAAGCTGACCATGCCCTTAGGGTGTGTGTGATAATTGGAATATGTGAGGTCCAAGGTCATCCCTGTTGTACTTCCAATTCTTGGTGAGCTATAAGCAAACATATTGTTTTTCTCGTAAATTTCACCTCCAATCTCCAGACCGTACTTAGCAGATAATGGTGCAGTAATGCCAAGTATGGCTTTGGCTGCATCCTCTTCTGATGTGAATTTGTAGCTCCCAGGGGTTATCTTTCTAACCTCTTCTAAAACCGAAAGCTTACCTTCCAATTCTTTTTTGTTGGCTCTCATCTCATCTCTACTGAGGTCACCTTCTTCCCTGGTGCGCATTGGATTGAGTGCGTCCGGAGCATTATAAGTTACATTGGTACTATTATCTCCACTACTACTGAATTGCTTGGCAACCTCCTGTTGGCCTCCTATATCAGTAACATTTAACCCTGCACTACTTGCTGCTTTTGTAATAGCCCCTTTGACTGCATCCCGAGATGCGCCGTTCCCTCCAGAAATAGTGACATTCGCTCCATCATTGCCGGCATCAGAAGCTGAAACAGTCACAGTTCTTTGGATTCTACTGCCTGTAGTACTGACTTTTATTTTTTTCGTTATCTCTTCTGCAACATAACCACTCGGATCAGTCCCGGCCAGTGGATTATTCATAATATAGGAATAGGGATTCATGCTTTGGCTATTCGTTGGGCTTTGTATAAACGGATCAACCGACATAAATCGCCCAAGGTTATAATCATACACCCGTCCGTTCATATGAATTAAAACGCTTTATGTTTTGTAAAACAATTTGTTAAAGATCGACTGTGCGGTCTATGTCCATATATCGTATTAGGCTAAAATTTAATAAGTTCTCAGGTCGTAATTAATTTACTTCTTCTGGCATTGAGTATTTCAATAAAGCTTCTTTGTACAAAGATTCACTTTCATCTTTGAATCTGCTTTTTTGTTTTAACAGCTCTTTAAATTTAGAAGAGAGATTGGAATAAATAATGTTGTGCGCGGGGTTTTTAATGGATCCTTCAACATAATCGTCCATAGCAAAATTATCACTTATGGCAAGTTCCAACAAAGTTAATAAGTCAGTCTTATCAATTTTATCAATAGCGTGCCAATCAACCCCATCCAATGAATATTGAGCCGTAGTGTGTTCAATCTTTAAGTGTTTCATATCCTATTCCTCTCTCTATATATGATGATTCTCCAGCTTCCAACGAGTTCATTAATACCTCATGGTTTTTGATTAAACTGCCATCCAACCCAGTCAAACTTGAGTCAGTAGGATATCCAGAATACAACTCGTAGGATACTCCATTCGCGTCAATCACTTTCTTAGTATAAACAATGTAGTCTGGCTTTATAGAGGCACCTACAGTACTACTGTGAGTAACCACAATTACTGGCATTGTCTTTGATATATCTTTAATCAAGGCATTTGCTTTTTTGAGTAAAAACAAATTATCGAACGAAGATTCAGGCTCATCAAGCATCAACATGTCATATCTTTGAGCATTTTTTATCTCTCGCAATAATCTGTACTCAGATCTCTCCCCTCCAGAGACACGAAATCCATCGGAGTTTAAAATCTCGTAATCTATTCGAACAAAATATTTGTATAATTCTACAACCTCCAAATTCTCAATATTAAGCAACATCGAAAGATAGTCATATGGACTTCCATACTTGGAATAAGCTCCAGCAAATGAGGCGACTTTTTTACTCATTTTTTTAAGCTCTTGCGCTCCTTTGTAAGGAACTCTGCGTGCGACCCTTTGATACCCTTGTATGTCAGCTCTTAAAATTTCTTTTTCTTTTTTAACTCGTTCTACAACCAAGCTAAACTTTTCAACTTTCTTACGATCAATAAGGTATTTATAGAAATCAAAATCCTCTATAGGATGCGATGCAGATCTTACTCTTAAATCATTTTTAACTGAGATCAATAAATCATTCAAATACCGTTTCTTAAGCAATAGTTCTTGTTCAGTATTGTGAGTATTTATTAGCGCAACCGCCAATGCTTGCAAATCAGAGGTATTAACAAAACTTTCAATTGTCGAACGATATTCTGAATTTTCAAGAAGGTTAGTGACTGATGAAACAAGATCTCGAATTGCATTAGTATCACTATCTGTAAACTCTGATTCGTTAAACAACTTCGCTTTGGAAAACGCGTCATGTTTTTCAGTTTCTGTTGCATGCTTTTTAAGAGAATTGATATAGTTTTCTGCGGCTCTCTCATTTTCGTGAATATCAATATCTATAACGTCTTCAATAACAGATTTAAGTTCAATTAAATATTCCTCAGTAATAGCACTTTGGCTTCTATTGATATTTTCAGAAAATGTTCTTATATCTTCATCTTGATCTCGTTCAAGCAAAGCAAACTGCCGAATATACTTGATTTTCACTTCTTCGCATTGTTCTGAAATTTCGTCTAACGTGTGGGATTTTCCCGTTGACCTCTCCCCAACAATAACGTTTAGACCAGTCGAAAGCTTTAATCCGTTATTTAATGCATCAAAAAATTTATGCCCGTCACTCTCTGTCAGAAAAACCTTCTGCTTATCCCGCAGACAAGTTTTGATACTTGATAAGCTTAAAGTGCCCAAGTCTAAATACGTTTGTCGGGCGGGAATATTTTGGAGCCTTTTATCTATTCGTAAATCACTGAAGCAAACAGGTACTAAAGATTTTTCGTCATTCAAACAATAAATAAATTTTTTAGGACTGGTTACCTCACCAGCAGTAATTAGGGAACCAAATTTTTTAAGCGTTTCAGGACTAATCTCAGGGGACTTCTGATAATGTGGAATGAGAATGTATTTGTTCAAATCGGTGAATATTTCGATCAATTTTTCAAAAGTTATACTGACGTCTTTCGTAGGAATTTCCGAAGTGACTCTTGTACAGCGTGAATTAAAGTCAACTAGCTCTTTATCATCGGCAATTAGGAGTAAATGACATCCCTCTAAATCAATTTCAATTCCGGGAAATACATCTATGCTAAGTGCATCTTTTATCGTCCTAAACTGAGCAAGGTCGAACATGTTGTGATTAGTGATGGCAATGGCATCTAGTGACGCAGCATTGACGTAATGCTTTAACATATCCAAACTGAACTCGAAAGGCCTGTCACTTATTGTTGAGACCGTGTGCATATGAAAATCAATTTTTTTCATAAGAAATCCTTTCCTTGATAAGTCATTGTAACGATAAACCGATGTCTGTGAGTTTCTCAGTGCATAAGCTTATATATTTCGTATGATACCCGCTTTACTAAATCATCTTTGGATTTGGGATAGCATATTCATTTATCTATGCTATCCGATGTGAAAATCAACAATGGCTCAATACCTATCGCTTACTTTGTGACCAATAATAAAAACGAAACTACCAAGTGTTATGTATCCTACTATCACCTCTATGATCACTGCTAGTTTTGCAAACCAAGTGACTGGAGTTATATCCCCATATCCGAGAGTAGTAAATGTCACAACACTGTAATAAATTGCTGTGAAGAAACTTTCATCAAAATGGTTAAATGAACCCACTGGCATTAAATAGAAAATTGAAGCGAAAACTAGCGACACTATAGCTCCAAATATTCCTAACACTTTGTAGGAACTCCAAGACTTGGTAGCAACAATAGAAGACAAAAATAAAAATTTTTCTGTACGTGATTTATTTCTGTAACCTGCGCCAAATTGAAACATCGTGTATTGATACCAATCTACATAACTTTTAAAAAACTTGTGCTCTTGTGCTGTCAAAGCAGACGTATCGCAACCTAAAAATGATGTGTGCTTAAAAACTCTGAATCCGTGGCTAAATATAATGTCATGTTCAAAACTATTTCTTAGGCGGTCAATTACACAGACAAGGAGATACCAATAAGGTACGTTATTAAATTTAATCATTCTGTCACAGAAGTTTTCACCAAGCTGAACATGGCTGAATTGAGTGCCTGAAAAATCTGTGAATCTTAAACTGAACCGCCCTTGCATTTCACTTCCTTCGAATATGCACGAGTTAAGATGTGTAAGATCCAGATTTAAAGTACTCAACCAACAATAGCGAAATTTGCAAAAGTTTAATTTCGCATAAGAAAAATTTACATCATGAATGTAAACTGAGTTCAGTTCTACTCCATTTAATTGAATACCAGAAAGGTCATTTCGATTGTCATTGTATGCAAGTTTCAAGTAGCGGTTGAAAGTGGCTAAATTGTAGGTATTCCCTTCAAATTCAAACTCAAATTTCTCAAAACTAATCTGACGAACTCTATGTCTATATTTGTTTATGGCGTCACCATAAAATTCATGGGCTTTAGTATTTTTAATAAATACTAGCAACGATTGATAACAAACCTTTCCAATCGGTGTTAGCCAACGGTGAGTTGCTTCAAACGCCATAAGCTCATCATTCCTTCGATTCTTGAAATACTGACGCATAATCTCGTCTCGATTGTCGAACCAAAAACTTGATATGTCTCCTTTTTCTGGCATTTGGAAAAATTTGAGGGCTTTTTGAACTTCAATAGGTACGTACTGTTGATTCGCTTTTTTTCTTTCGTAGTTTTTAAATAGTTTCTTTAACCACTTTCGCTTGTGCCAAGAGTATTTAAGTCTCAGGTTTATCAAAATGTTCAAAGTTGAACTTTTCACTTTTACTTCCCTATATTTTGACTGCGACTTAGTAATATATAAAATATACCTTTCAATAATTTATAACAAATATAGGTAAATAAAAAGCTCAAGTTCAATAAACTAAAACTTTGCAGTTCATTGCGACTTAGCCGCCGGATGCGTCCGATGGTAAGTATCAATCAATAACTTGTTACTGACCTTGGTGTACACCTGCGTTGTAGACAAATCAGCATGGCCAAGTTGGTCTTGAATGATGCGGATATCGGCACCATTTTCCAACATCTGCGTCGCAGCAGTATGGCGATACAAATTGCACGCACCTTTGCGGTTTACGCCAGCGCGGATTACATATTTTTTGACCAATGCAGATAATTGTTTAGGCGTGAATTGTTGGTTGCGATTGTTTAAAAATAACCATTCGCCAGAAATAAATGAAGCACGCTTTTTGCGTATCGAATTTACATATTCCAACAACATATTGGCAGAGCGTTTAGCAATAGGCACAATGCGGTCTTTTTGTCCTTTGCCATTACTTATTCTGACAAGGCACTTAACCACATCCACATCATTCAGTGTTAATTGGCTGAGTTCGGCACGACGCATTGCAGAAGCATAATACAACTCCAATATACATTTATCTCGTTGTCCGACTTCTCCATGAAGTAATGTTTGCGCAAAGATTGCGTCTAACTCGTCTTGAGTCAATATCCCAGTAGGCAATCTTCTTGGGCGTTTAGGTACTTCAAAGCGGTCAGCAGGACTCTTATCTAAGTACTCCAACATATACATGCGATGGCAGAACTCTCTAACTATCACCAGCTTATTTCTGCGCGTAGTTACGTCCAAGGGCTTGTTCTGTTTGGTACGGTACGTGACTAGGAACTGCTGATAGCTGCGCAGGTCACTTAGCTTGATACACTCAAGCATTGAGATGCCTGTACCTAAGCAGTGAGCAGAAAACTGGCTGAGGGTACTACGTTTACCCTCAACCGTTCTTGGCGACTGCTCTCTGGCAATACAATCAGCCAAATACTGCTCTACAGCCTCAATAATACTCAATGGCATGTTTCCCTCAACGGCAGATTCACACACAACTGTTCGCAAAGCCCATGCATATGTTGCGCTTTGACCATCACGCTATTAATGTCTTCGCCTGTAGGCAATATAAGTTCATGGTGCTCAACACCAATGGATTTAAGCATTTGCGTTATCAGCACCTTATACCTGTGCCCTTGCGGTGTGTTTGCTAACCCCAACGTCACCTGCGTAACACCATTCGCTTGAAGTTGCTCGACAAAAATTGGCGAGACCGACTCCAACCCCATCATACTCACCACGTTCTTCACACCACAACTTATCAAACTCAGAGCTTCGATAGGTGAAGAACATAGAATAACGTCTCGGTGCGTTAACAATATTTCGGCATTAAACAGACTGACAGGTACACTGTGAATATTAAGCTGAAACTGCGCACCTTTGCGTTGGTACTTTGCTACTTTACGTCCGTAAACATCCACCAAGGTGCCACTCTCATTTTTGATAGGAATGATAATACTCCCGCGAAATAACTCCCTGCCGTTTGGTTTAATCAATCCAAAGCGTTGTAACGTTCCCCTTATCATAGCCCCTTCAAAAGATTCAGCATCAGGTAGTTTGGTAGCTAAGCTACGATCACAATATCCCACTGCAAATTGCCGCAAGACACTTTTACTCAATCCCCTAGTTTGGTGCAAATACGACATCGCCGCTTCCGACGAAGCCAGCGCACTGGCATAATGTGTTAAAGTCATATCGATATAATTCAACTGTGCCTGTTGCGAGACTAAGCGAGATGCCCCGATATCTTGAAGAGTAAAATCATCAAACATTCTCAGCCTCCTTTTGCACTTTTTTCTTAACATCAGACGCTGCCTTTATACTCCTAAACGCGATGTCATGATTGAGTGATAAACGATAAGACATGGGTACTATACGATCGAGTATCGCATCCGCTATTGTGTCTCCACCAACAGCCTTGTGAAGCACTTTTGTTTCAAACTGAGTGGTGATTACTAAAGATGCTCTTTTTTCGCGTTTTTCGATAAACTCAAACAACACGGCTTGTTCTTCATGAGTCAATTTATCGGATACCCAATCATCTATAATTATGACGTCAATCCTGAGTAACTTTTTAAGCATTGCTCGCAGCTCACCTTCCTTCTCTGCCGCTACCAAGCGAATAAGTAGATCACGATAACGAAAAAACTGGACGCGAAATCCATTCGCAATCACCTCGTTACCGATAGCACACGCTAAATGTGTTTTGCCACTTCCAGTTGGGCCTTCAATGAGAACATGCGCCTTCTGATCCAACCAACCGCATGACTGAATATGAGTAAAAACCGCTGGCTTTATTACTGCACGCAACTCTGCTGAATTGGCTAACGTAGCATCTGGCCATCTCAGTGCTGCAAAGCGCCTCATGCGAGTCGCCGAAACCGCCCTATTGTGTTCGATTTGTTTATCTAATATAGACTCAAGAAAATCGGTAATTGATAGCAAATCAATATTTGCATCCTTACAAGATTGTTCGATACAACTAGCAACAGTCGTGAGCTTAAGTGCTGTTAGTTTGTTTTCAAGTGGTGGCAATATCATAGCTGCACCCCTGCATTTTCAAAATAGTGACCGCCCCGAATGATGCTGTTAGACGGAATAGAACTGGAGGTTGCTGGTAACGACTTAAACACACCGGATTTCAGGATATGTTTAAACATATTCCAGTTGTTCTCATGACCGTGAGCAATAGCATATGCACAAGCACCAATAACGTCGTCTACTTCAGCGTTTTTACATAGCTTTTGAAATTCTCGGCAGTGCTGATTTCCACGTCTGGATAACGTATATTTAGATGTAAATAGATGTCTAATGAAAGTGGTAACAACATCAGAATTAAACGTCTCTGTTGCCCACTCTTCATAGTGCGCCAAAGGCTTATCATCGAACCACAAATGGTCAGGGTGTAAATGTCCTTTTTCCTTGGTAAAGCAACCTTTTTCAAAACTACGGCTATGCTGTGCTATCAATTTATGTCCAAACCATACTTCTATTCGAGTGGCATACACATGGACTTGCACTAGCTTATGTGCATAACGATAAGGCACAGAATAGTAATGCTCATCATACAAAACGGTGTAGTTACTAGGAATAGTCACATTCATAATAGTCACTATGGGTTCAAACCGTGTGGGTGTTAATTCATTGAGTATGGGCTTCACAAATTTATCGAATAGCTCCTGCCTAGACACATTTCGTTTTTGGAAGTTTTCTTGATTAAATTTATCCACCTCCTTGGCCAGAAATTTGTTCAATGCCTCCAACGACCCAAACTTGTGCTGGCGCAGTATAGGTAGAATTCTCTGAGTGAAAATTTTCACAGATAACTCTCCTAGCGCTTTATCTTGCGGATGACCGGGACGAGCAGGTAAGACTGTCACGCCATAATGATTTGCGAACGCTTCAAACTTTGGATTTAAGGTTAATATTGGACGCACACTCGACACCACTGGTGCAGGGTTGTCTGGCACAATAATTTCAGTTAGGCCACCAAACGACTCAAATGCACTAATGTGGCCGCATATCCAGTCATCTGTAGTTTGACGAGGGGTAGCTCTGACATGAATTAAACTAGAGAAGCTACACGTTGCTACAATAAATTGAATTGGCTTACTTGCAAACGAGCATTCCAAGGTCGCTCCTGCATAGTCCGATTGAAGGGTCTCACCTGCTTTGTGAGTGAGTTTCATTGACAACTTTTGCGATTGGCAATATTTGCGAAACTCTCGACAGAATGTAGAGTATTTCATCGCGGTGCTGCTATCTTGTTCGGCATACTCTAAGTAAAAAAATCGACGGGTCATTCCTTTACGCTGCAATCTTTTGCACATATCTTCCCAATTTGGAATGCGATGATTGTGATGTCTCCTACCAGCTTTAGGAAAGCGAATAGTCATCACTTGTTCAGGCTCTAATTCCTTAAGTTCAGCTAAGCTAACACCACTTTTCTTCCATCGTTTAATGCAGCGACCTACCGTCTGATGTGAAGCGCCTACAATCCTGCCTATCATTCTTTCACTAAGGGGGCTTTCGTTTTTTAATCTAATAATTTCTACAAACTGTTTACTTTTTTTCATGATTATCTCCAATATTGGAGGACGTACACTTTTACCCCTGCGAGTGAAAAACACGACGGTATCACTTGCATTTTTATTGGGGCCTACTACACTAAATTTGTCGGCACGAAAATCGACAATTTCAGAAGAAGCCTCAAAGCGTCAACTTTGAGGCTTTTTTGTACGACCTAGTAAATACAATTTAAAGCTAAGTTATTGACGGGACTGTGTGGCCAACCAAAGTGCAATATCTTTGATTAACACAAACTTTCCTCGTCTATTTACGATGGTAAAAGTCTTTACTGGAAATGTTTTTCTCACAATGGCTTTTCGCATTGCATCCATACTCCGATATCCCAAGGCTTTTCTAAGCTTTTCTCCAGATATCAAAGGCGAGCCATACAATTCCAATAAGTCTTTCTCCAATGCACGAGCTAATAGCTCTATTTCTGCTTTTGTCAGTTAGTCACCTCTTGTCTCATTTGATTAAGGAAGTCTAAGCCTAGCCAATTGTCTGTTTTTTATCCTACACTTATGAAATCAGTATGTTTTTTTACTATCTAGTTGTTTTTATGACACTTATTAGATTTAGCTATGACGTGAAAATCCCTAACATTTGCATGCCAGATGTTGTTACTATCTATTCGTCACTACCTAGTCCGCTCAAAAAGCTCGCAACACAGGCATGTATTTACGATCTTATGCGTGACCAAAAGGTAGATGAAATTAGTGGACTACTAGATGCACTTGAATCTAGTGATAGATATAACACTGAGCGTTTATGGCAAGAGCGAGAGTCTGGGTTCTATAGAAAAAAACTCAACGGCCAACCGTTAAAACAACACAGTAAAATCCGTTCTATCGGAGAGGTGTCGAGCCTAGCAATTCAAACACTCAACCATCCTTTATGGTGCTTACTGGCAAATCCAACTAAGGATAAAAACGAACTCATTTCTTTTTTTAAGCAACATCAAAAATACAATGGTAACAATAAGACTAGCGTCAAAACGTGCGTAAAAAACTACTGTAGCGATCTCAAAAAATGCAGTGATATAGACCAAATGACTGCGCAGCTACTTTTATATATGTTCGAGTTATCAAAAAGTAACCTCCATCCTCCGCTGCATGACTTACATCACATATTCAAATTCACACTGGTATTTTTAGCATTTCAATACCCATTATTGGATCATTGGGCATTTCTCAAAGTGATTGAATCAGCAATAAATGCAACTCATGTCAGTCGAAAACACTATCCAAAAAACTTTGCCTACACACCTGAGAAACGAGCCTATTTGGAAAAACCAAGTCCAATGTATTTCTCTGACATTTTTAGCAATGAAGACCTAAACCATTTTATAGTGGCTTATCAAAATGCGACTGATTGGTTGTGTAAACAAGTACATCAAACCATCACCCCACAGGATTCAATTTGCACATTAGTGACCTTCCATCCAACAAATATCCTTAATCTCAATATAGATACAAAAAATGAAATCCTCCGAAGATGGCAATCTATAAATGGTTCATCCATTTGCGCATAGTGTTCCACCTTAGCGAGAACACTGGTTCACAGACAAAGAACAAGTGGTGCATTTATTGAGAATATGCATCTGCATATTATCTTCAAAATGAACCACATCAGCTACTAACTAGGAGCACGGTACTCGATAAGGTGAACCACCCCATGCAAACAAACGAACCACTGCTGTATTAATTGAGTCTACTACCTCACTTTTATATTTTCCCTACAGCCATGACGATTTGGTGATGCTGCGCTATACTTTTTGTATTACAACTTTAGGTGATTCCCATGTCATATTGTAAATCTGCGATAAAAACCGAAGCGACAGTAATGACTAGTGAAGTACTTTTTGCTTTTGCCAAAGCCCATACTTTTGAGTGCAAATTGGTTGATATTGATGACGTGAGGAAGCTAAGGCACGAGGAGAGCTATAATGAATAGCGCGTTAGATGTGATGGCACTTTCCGAAGAAGTCGAGCGAGATAGTCAATCTGGGAAGTTAAGCAAAGACTTGCTAGTGCAAGGCAATACACTTTACGGAATAAATCCAGTTCACCCTGAACTTATTGAGAGGATAACCCCAGATGGCCGAAGAACATTAGGCCAATGGCGAGATGGAGAGTTCGATGCTGAAGTAAGCCTACTACCTAACTATTGATAGCAAAAAGCCCCGCTAGGGCGAGGTTTTGATTCCAAACAAAAATGGCCTATACAAAATGCATAGACCAGCTCTCATTTAAAGTAGCTCTGATTCGTTTTATTTATGTGACCCTTTTTATTAGGGAAAGCGTCCATATATGCCTTTGTAAGTAGCAGATTAATGTAGATATCTAGCTTATTCCTATATCCCACATTTCTTCCTGAGTCAGTTTTTTGTAATGTTCACCATCGAACAAAATGCCTTTAGAAACTGATGTTTCAAAGAATAAATTTTTTCTCATCACCTCAACAATAAGCAATTTGCCTTGGGCAATATCTTCAACCCAAACATTTAGAATATATTTTTTGTCGTTCACAAAAATTGGTTTATTTTGAACGCGATTCAAAAGCCAACTTTCAGGTTCTAACCCATCTAATTTGTTTATGAAGTCGTCTATAAACATAAAACATTCTGTATCATCAGTTGACATAAGTGTTATCCGTTAGGGTTAGAGCGAGTGGTTTTTATTGGAGTTGGAATATGCCACTTTTTATATCTCATTTGCAAAAAATACACATCCGAACCGTTTCTACCACTCCAACCAACTCTAAATTTCCCCGTATTCCAAGAGCCATTTTTTCTATTCGGAGTAAACTGTCTGTGTCCTATCTTAGAACTGCTAAGGGATGAACGTAAACCCATTTGAATACCAACCGCTGACTTGTATAGTGCCCCAGCTCCGAGAACCCAAGACTCAGGCGCAACACTCGTTGTTCCACCATTACCAGCATCGAACCCAAAACTAGCAACTCCAGTCTCTGTATCCACAAAATAAGAATTACCTGAATCATCTCTCATCATCTTAATACCCGGGGTCTCAGACGCATTTAAATAAACTGGTTTTCCCCCATTATCAGACTCATAAACCCCAGAAGCAGGCGAATATTGTGGCTTTTCTGAATTTGGTGCCATTCCTAACTTTTCAGGACTACACCCGCTGTCATTACAAGCAGTCTCAGTCCCATTAAATTCAGCGCTATTTCCTGAGGCGAAAGAGTCCACATTGGTACTATTATTAGCAGTGGGTAAATTGCCGCCCCCTGTAGCAACCTCTTTTGGAGAACCAATATCAGTAACACTGCCGCCTTGTGCAACAGCAGCCGAAGATATGGCTCCTTTAACAGCACTTCTGGCCGCGCCATTCCCTCCGGATATTGTAACCGTTGCACCGCCATTACCATCACTTTTAGCATTAACTGTTACAGTACGTTTAATCCTACTCCCTGTTGTACTGACTTTAACCTTTTTCGTTATTTCCTCAGGCGCATACCCGCTAGGATCAGTCCCAGAAAGGGGATTATTCATGATGTAACTGTAGGGATTTAAACCCTGAGATCCATCATGCACAAACGGATCAACCGACATAAACCGCCCAACATTATAATCATACACCCGACCGTTCATATGAATGAGCTGGGCTTCATCAAGGTGTCTATGATCTGTAAAGCCCTTTCTACCTCCGAGGTTAATATCATTCAAGTAAGGCAGGCGTGAAACTGCTAGAGA
>TARA_R110001592_G_scaffold327467_1_pt1 | contig 13487 bp, 14 predicted proteins | sample TARA_R110001592 | Tara Oceans TARA_R110001592 (sample SAMEA4398387) | marine metagenome | biome: Polar Biome; feature: [SRF] surface water layer (ENVO:00010504); material: water (ENVO:00002006), including particulate matter (ENVO:01000060) such as... | depth 5 m
TTGCTGGAGGTCATCGACTTCCCGCGCCAGTTCGTGATGACCCAGAACTATTTCGGGCCCGACCGCCGGCGCAAGAAAGAACCGCCCGAGAACGACCGCCGGGAAAAGACGGAAGAGGACTGCACGGTCGTCTATTCGGCGGAAAAAATGACCAAGCCGAAGACCGACAGCGACGTCTTCCTGTTCAAGCCGACCAATTATCTGAGGGAGAAATGCGCCGGCGGCAAGCTTAACCCGCTTGAGCGCGGCGAGATGCCGACGGCCCTCATCGAAGAGGCGGAAAAGAAGTTGGAGCGCGCGACCCTCGACTTCACCAAATGGGCGCAGGATTACCTGGGCCGCCTGTCGGATCTGTGCACCCAGGCGCTGTTGGAGCCGGGCCGGCGGACGCAGCAGTTTGTGGAAATCAACCAGGTCGCGCTGGAACTGCGCGGGCAGGGCGGCACCTTCGGCTATCCGCTGATTTCGATCTTCGGCAAGATGCTGTTCGATTCCACCCGTGATGGCTGCCGCGAGGACGATGCTCAGGTGGAAATCGTCAAGGCCCATGTCGATGCCATGCGGGCGGTGCTGCGCGAAAAGATCGCGGGCGATGGCGGCGCGATCGGCAAGGAACTGATCAAGGCCCTGCGCGAAGGCATCGAAAAGCAGGAAAAGGCCCGCAAGGCGGCCATCGAAGAAATGAAGCAGCAGGCCGGCGGCTGACGTCCGGCCCGTCGCTCCTTACTGCGGATCGCCGGGCAGGATGCGGGTTTCCGCCAGATGGCGGATGGCGTCCTGCACCGCCGTTTCCGTAATCCGGGACAGGGCGTCCTCCGCGCCGACCCATTCACGCTTGCGGAAGTGTTTCTCGTCCCATTCATCAAGCTGTTCGGTGACGTAGAAGGGAAAGATTTCGACCCGGTAGATTCGCCCGAACTTTGAATAGAAATATTCACCCAGGGGCTGGTCGCTGGTTTTTCCCAAAAGTCCCGCTTCCTCAAGCGCTTCCTTGGCCGCCGACGCGGCGGCGGTCATGTTCGGCTCGACCGTGCCCTTGGGCACGATCCAGCGCCCCGTGTTGCGCGATGTGATGAGGGCGAATTCGATCCAGGTTTCGGTCGTCCGGTAGGGGATGACGCAGGATTGTTCGACGGGGCGTGGCGTCAGCATGAGGCAGGTTCCGGCATTCGGATGGTTTCGGCGATCAGGCGGTCGACCACAGCGGCCAGGGCCGCATCGGGGGTTGCGCCGGCGGCAAGGGCGTCGGCATGGGCGGCAAGCTGGCGATGGGCGCCGGTGCCGCGCGCCCGGATGGTTTCCAGATGGGCGATCTGGGCCGTGCAGCCCAGGGCCTGGGCATCCTCGGCGATCAGTCCGGCGAATTCGTCGAGAAGCTGTCCGAACGGCACGACCTCGCCCTTGCCGAAATCGACCATGCCTTCGTCCAGGCCGTAGCGCTGCGCGCGCCAACGGTTTTCCTCCAGCAGCATGGGTGAATAGATGCGCCAGCGCTGGTTCTTCAGCTTCAGCCGGTACAGCATGCGCAGGACGCAGGCGAACAGGGCCGCCACGGCCAGCGCGTCCTCCATCAGCGGGCAGACGTCGGTGATGCGCATTTCCAGGGTCGGGAACCTGGCACTCGGCCGCACGTCCCACCACAGCTTGGTCGCATCCTCGATCAGGCCGGCCTTCACCAGCACGTCGACATGGCGCTGGTATTCGCTGAACGACTGGAACTGGTTGGGCACGCCGGTCCGCGGCATTTCGTCGAACACGCTGAGCCGGTAGGACTTGAGCCCCGTATCCAGCCCCCGCCAGAATGGTGACGAGGTCGACAGCGCCAGCAGATGTGGCAGGAAATAGCTGATCTGGTTCAGCAGGTCGATGCGCAGTTCGTCGTCGTCGCCCAGACCGACATGGACATGCATGCCGCAGATCATCAGCCGCCGCACCGGCGCCTGAATGTCGCGGGCGATTTCGTTGTACCGCTCGCGGTCCGTATGGTGCTGGGATTCCCACAGCGAGAACGGATGGGTCGAGGCCGCGATCGGCGCCAGGCCGTATTCACCCGCAACCTCGGCGATGGTCGTGCGCAGCTCGGCCAGTTCGGCCCGCGCCTGGTTGATGTCCGCGCAGACGCGGGTGTTGACCTCGATCTGGGATGACAGAAATTCGTGGGCGACGCGGCCCGGCAGGCGCTTTTCGCAGGCTTCGAACAGGCCCTCGGGGGCTTCGTCCGTGACCGCCCGCGTCTCCTTGTCGACGAGAAGGTATTCCTCCTCGATGCCCAGGGTGAAGGGCGGGACGCCGTCCGCCACCTCAGAAGTACTCCACCTTGAACAGGTCGTCGTCCTGCAAAATTTCGCTCAAGGCCTCGGTGAGAATCTGCGCCCAGCGGCGGATGCCCGCGTCGTCGGCGATCTGGTCCTGGTTGATTTCAAGAACGCAGTTGGCGAGCCCGCAGGCACCCGCATGGGCGTCGATGGTATAGGCCACGTCCTTGCCCGAGTAAGGCAGGTTGTCGCCGACGTCGAGCCCCTGGTCGTGCAACGCCTTGATCAGCGGCCGGGCGAGGCGGGCGTCGTGGTTCCACAGCACGCCGACGTCCCAGGGCCGGGGGCTGCCGCCGAAGCGCGGTGAAAAGCTGTGCACGGAAAACAGCACCGGCGGGCGGCGGTGCAGCCAGACATCGGTCATCGTGCGCCGCAAAAGCTGATGATAGGGCTCGAACAGGGCTTCCAGCCGCCGGGTGACCTGCGCCGGGGTGAGCCCCTGGTTGGCGGGAATCAGGGTTTCGTCCGAGACCTCGGGCATGCTGGTGGGATGTGCGGGCGGCCTGTTGAGGTCGACCACCAGCCGCGAATACCCCGCGATCACGGCGGTCGCGTCCAGGGTTTCGGCCAGCAGGCGGGTCACGCCTTCGGCCCCGATGTCGTAGGCGATGTGGCGGTCGAAATGCTGCGGATTCAGGCCCAGGTCGCCCAGGGCGCGGGGCACGCGGCGGCTGGCGTGATCGCAGGCAAGGACCAGCGCCGACCCGGCGCCGGGGTTGATCCGTTCGGCGGCGGGGGCTTCGTCGGCGGCCAGCAGGGGTTGACCCGCGTCGGTGGGTTGGGCTGCATCCATCCCCCCAATATAACGTTCTGCCCCGGCGGGGGGAGTCCCTTGTGCGGCCCCTGCGGCATCCCTGGACAGACGGCGCCGTCGCGGCAATAGTGCGGGCATCCCGCCCGCGACCGCGAAGGAAAACCCTGCGTGACCGATTCCCGGCAAGCCCTGCAAACCCCTGCCGGATGGATCCTGGCGGCGCTGGTCGTGGGGGCCCTGTTCGCCGGGTCGTCGACTCTGTTCGTGCGCCTGAACGAGCTTGGCCCCGTCACCTCGGCCTTCTACCGGGCCTTCCTGGCCCTGCCGGTGTTGTGGCTGGGCATGGGATGGGAAACCCGCGCGGGCGCCACGGCGCCGCCGCGCGCCCTGGGGTGGCGCGACCATGGGCTGCTTGCCCTGGCCGGGCTGTTCTTCGCGGGCGATCTGTTCTTCTGGCATCTCGCGATCATGAACACGGCGGTCGCCAACGCGACCCTGCTGGCGACCCTGTCGCCGGTCTATGTCACGGCGATTCTGTTCGTGCTGTTCCGCGAACGGGTGCGGCCCTTGTTCCTGGGCGGCACGGCCCTGGCGGTGGCGGGGGCGGCGTTGTTGATGGGCGACAGCTTCGCGTTCCGGCCCGACCGCCTGCTGGGTGACCTTTACGGCCTGGTCACCGGCCTGTTCCTGGCGGGCTACATGGTGAGCGTGGGGCGGCTGCGGCAGCGGGCCGGGATCGGCACGGGTACCCTGATGTTCTGGTCGACCCTGGCGACGGCGGTGGCGTTGTTGCCGCTGGCCCTGGTGCTGGAAGACGGCATGGTCGCCGCCACCTTGTTCGGCTGGGCCATGTTGGCGGCCCTGGCCCTGGTCAGTCATGTCGCGGGCCAGGGGTTGGTCGCCCTGGCCATGGCCCATTTGCCGACGGCTTTCGCCGCCGTCGGCCTGATCATGGAGGTCGTGGCCGCCGCCGTGCTGGGCTGGGTCTTCCTGAACGAGCCCCTCGCCCCCCTGCAATGGCTGGGGGCGGCGGTGGTTGTCGCAGGGGTCGTCGTCGCCCGGGGCGGCAGCCGGACCTGACGCGGCCCTTGACGGTCCCCGGGGGCGATGTGCGAGAAAGAGGGCGCAGGAGACAACGTTTTGCCCGAAACCCCCATCGATAAAGCCCTATTGGAACAGTTGATCTGTTCCCCCTGTATCAGCGTGTGCGTGCTGGATGCGCCCACGGGCTTCTGCAAGGGCTGCTGGCGGACGGTCGACGAGATCGCCCAATGGCCCAAGCTGATGCGTCATCAGCGCCTGGAAATTCTGGGTCGTTTGGCCGAACGGCGCGGCGCCACGTCCCTGACCGACCGGGGCCGGGGGCCGATGCTGGCGGCGGACTGATCCGCCGGCTGGGCCTACAAGCCCGAGGCTACCAGCTTCCCGTATTCGCCATCGACGACCAGGGCTCGGCCGGGGCCAGGGCCTCGCCTTCCTGCAACAACTCGATGGAGATGCCGTCCGGTGAGCGGACGAAGGCCATGCGCCCGTCGCGCGGCGGGCGGTTGATCGTGACGCCGCCGTCCTGAAGGCGCTGGCAGGTCGCGTAGATGTCCTTCACGTTGAAGGCGAGGTGGCCGAAATTGCGCCCGCCCGAATATTCCTCGGGGTCGTAGTTGTAGGTCAGCTCGATCTGGGAATCGGGGTTTTCCTCGGCGGCGACGAAAATCAGCATATAGCCGTGTTCCGGCCGGTCCGAGCGGCGCACTTCCTTGAGGCCCAGAAGGTCGCAGTAAAAGCGCAAGCTGGCGTCCACGTCGGATATCCGCACCATCGTATGCAGGTATCTCATTTGCCTGTTTCTCCCTGAATGTCCTGGCGGTGTAGAGTTGGTGTAACAGACTTTCCCGCCCCGATCCAAGGGGCCGTCCACATCCCCTGATCCCGGAGCCCGCCACCGTGCCGACACCCGCCCGTCCTCTTCCCGCCTTCGTGCCTTGGCTCGTCTGGGGCATGGGCGCGGCCCTGTTCGGCTGGGGCTGGTTCCAGCGCGTCGCCCCCGGCGTCATGGTCGATACCCTGATGCGGGAATTCACCGTCGGCGGCGTCGTGCTCGGCAACCTGTCAGCGGTCTATTTCTATACCTACGCCATCAGCCAGATTCCGGCGGGTCTTATCGTCGATGCCTACGGCTCGCGGCGCATCATGGTCTTGTCGGCGTTTCTGTGCGCCGTCGGCGGGGTTGTGTTCGCGTGCGCCGACAGCGTCACCGCCGCCTATGTCGGGCGGATGCTGATCGGGCTCGGCGCCGGGCCGACCTTCGTTATCGCCTTCAACCTGGCCGCTGTGTGGTGCCCGAAGGATCGCCTGGCGCTGCTTGGCGGGCTGGTCATGTCGTTCGGCGTGCTGGGTGCGCTGGCGGGGCAGGTGCCATTGGCCTGGGGGGTCGAAGCCTATGGCTGGCGTGCTTCCATGTACACGGCGACGCTGGTCGTACTCGCACTCTGCGTCGGGACCTGGGTGGTGTTGCAGCTTCCGCGGCCCAAGCTGCGGGCGACCGCCCCGGTGGGATTGGGGGCAAGTTTCGCGTCGGTGCTGAAGCGCTGGGACACCTGGGTCCTGACATTGGGGGGCACCAGCACAATGTCGATCATGCTGACCTTCAGCGGCCTGTGGGCCGTGCCCTGGTTGACCCAGGTTCACGGTTTCACGCGGGCCGACGCGGCCTTGCTAATTTCCATGAACGCGATCGGCTGGGGGATCGGAGCGCCCCTTCTGGGCTGGCTGTCCGACCGCATGAGCCGCCGCAAGCCGCCGTTCGTTTGCGCGGCCCTGTTGTCCGTCGCGTCCTTCGCGGCGCTGGTTTATATGCCCGGCCTGTCGACGCCGGCGATTTATGCCTTGCTGTTCCTTCAGGGCCTGGGAACGGGCGGCATCATGTTGATTTTCACCGCCACCCACGACCGCTTCGCGGGTGGCCAGGAAGGGGTATCCGTCGGCATCGTCAACTCGGGCATCATGGTGGGTGCCGCGACAATGCAGCCGCTGGTCGGCTGGATGCTGGACCGCAACTGGCACGGCGTCATGGCCGAAGGGGCCCGAGTCTATGACGGCGCGGCCTATCACGAAGGGTTTGCCCTGCTGGTCGCGGGCGGGATGCTGGCCGTGGTGGTGGGGCTGTTGATGCCGGAGACGGCGAGGGCATCCGGCGGCGCGGATTAGGCGCCTATTCGGCGGGAACGATCTTGGGCGCCCGGCCGCCGACGATGCGGGTCTTCACATGATGGCCGACGGCGCCGCCGGTGACGATCGACGCCAGGGCGATCAGGCTGCCGAGGGACAGGGTGCTCATGCCCGACAGGCCGGCGCCGATGGTGCAGCCCAACGCCAGCACGCCGCCGAAGCCCATCATGGCGGCGCCCAGTACGTAGCGGCCCATATGGCCCGGAGAATCGAACCCCTCGGCCTTGAGCGACCGGGTCGCCGCGGCCCAGGCGAAGGCCCCGGCCAGGGTGCCCGCGATGGCGGTAATGCCGAAATCGGCGGCCGTGCCCGTATAGGTCATGAGGAATTGCAGCGCGTCGCCCATGGGGGCGGTGAAGGTCAGGCTGACCGGGCGCGTCGGATTGAAGTCGTCGAAACCAAGCACGCCCGAGACATACCAGGACGCCGGAATCAGCAGGCCGACGACGAGACCGGCGGCGATCCCGCCAAAGGCGCCCGGCTGATGACGCAGGCGGAAGGCGGCAAACAGACCGGCGGCCATCAGGCCGACGGCGATCACCAGGGCGGTCGCCCCGGCACCCTCCGCGCCCGAAATCAGCAGCGGCAGGGCCTGCGGTGTGTCGCCCAGGCTGATCGTGCCCGCACCCTCGATCCAGGTGCGGGGCAGGGCCAGGATGCCGCGCAGGGTGGCATAGGCGGTCAGGCCCAGGACCGTGATGACGACCCAGGCCCGCAGGTTGCCGCCCGCCGCCAGAACCAGATGGCGGCCGCCGCAGCCGCGGGTGATGACCATGCCGAACCCGAACAAAAGGCCGCCGACGATCAGTGCCAGCCACGTCACCGAGGTGCCGAGATAGATGCTGTCCTTCAGGTCGATCACGCCGAAATGCGCTAGCACCTGCGTGCCCAGAATGGCCAGCGGCAGGGCGATGGCCCAGGCGGCGGCCTGACGGGCCGGGCGCCGGTCGATGACCTCGATCACGGCCGAGCGCAGGCAGAACCCGGAGGCGCGCGCCACGGTGCCGTAGATAAAGCCGACCGCAAGCGCGCCGGCGAGAAGAAGAAACCTGGGTTCGAGCGAGTCCATATCGTGCCGTTCCTGAGTGTTCCCGGCGAATATCGGTTCTTGGGCCGCGTCCGGTCCCTGTATTTAAACAGCGTTTAGGGGGGAATCAATAATTATATTCACAAAAATATATGTGATTTAATTATATTTCACACAATTTGTGTACAATTGCCGGGCCGTGCCGGTTCTGGGAATCCGGGGTTTTCCCCTGGGCACATCATGGTACAACCGCGGGTCGCCGGATTTCAGGTTCGGCAGGCCGATCCAGGGGACGTCCATGACCGCCTTCGCCTTTACCGCCGCCGTGTTCCTGACCGCCGCCGGGGCCCTGGTCCTGGAAATCGTGGCCGCGCGCCTGATCGCTCCCTACGTGGGCATGTCGCTATACACCTGGACCGCGATCATCGCCATCGTTCTGGCCGGGCTTTCGATCGGGCATTGGCTGGGCGGGCGTCTGGCCGGGCCGGACGTCGGGCGTGCCGAGGGCGTGCGCCGCACGGCCCTGGCCCTGGCCGCGGCCGCCGTCACCACCCTGGCGTCGCTGCCGCTGCTGCGTCTCGTCTCGGGGCCGCTGTTGTCGGGCGGGTTGGGCGCCGTCACGGCGGTGGTCGTGCTGACGGCGGTTCTGTTCCTGCTGCCGTCCCTGTTCGTCGGCATCGTCTCGCCCCTGGCAACCAAACTGGCCATCGATGCGGAACCGGACCAGGCCGGGCGGGTGCTGGGCCGCATGTTCGCGGCCGGCGCCGGCGGCAGCATCTTCGGCACCCTGGCCGCCGGCTATCTGTTCATTTCCTGGGTCGGGGCGACGGGAACGGTGATCGCCGTCGCCGTGCTGTATGCAACCCTGGCGGCGGTCTTCGGCCTGTGGTCGCGGCGCTGGGCGGCGGTCCTGGCGTTGCTTGTGCTGCCGGGGGGCGGGTTGGCCGCCTGGGGCAACACGCTCGCCGCCTACCGCTCGCCCTGTCAGGTGGAAAGCGATTATTTCTGCATCCGCTTCGACGACTTTTCAGCCATGAGCGGGCGGCCCAGCCGCCTGATGGTGCTCGACCACTTGGTCCATTCCATCAACGACCGTGACGACCCGACGCTGCTGTACAGCCCCTATGTCCATTTCGTGGACGAGATCGCGGATCTGCGCCTGGCCGGTCACCGCGCGACGCGGGCCTATTTCATCGGCGGCGGCGGCTATACCCTGCCGCGCGCCTGGGCGCGTCTGCACCCGGACATGAAGATGACCGTGGCCGAACTGGACCCGGCGGTGACACAAGCGGCGGCGGATCAAATGTGGCTCGCCCCAAAGGCGGACAACCTGCGCATCCTGCATCAGGACGCGCGGCGGGCGCTCGCGACCCTGGATCGGTCGGAGCGTTTCGACGTGGTGTTCGGCGACGCCTTTCACGACATCGCGGTGCCGGCCCATCTGGTGACCCGGGAATTTCACGGCGAACTGGCGGCGCGCCTGAGCGAAGGCGGGTTCTACGCGGTCAACGTGGTCGACCTGGGCGTCGATCCGCGCTTTCTGTTCGCCCTGGTCAAGACCCTGCGCCTGGACTTTCCCGCCGTCGAGGTCTGGAAGACCCTGGACGAAATGGACGAGACCGGGCGCGTCACCTTCATTGTCCTGGCCTCGGCGCGGCCGACCCCGGAAACCCGCGTCGTCTCCCTGCGCGGTCTGACGCGGGCCTGGGCACGCTGGCCGGAAGCCGACCTGGACCGCCGGCTTGCGGCGGTCGATCCGCCCGTGCTGACCGACGATCATGCGCCGGTCGAACGGCTGTTGTCGCGGCTGCTGCGGGCACCCGATATCTGACTTTTCCAAGTCGCCTAAAAAAGGGGGCCGCGGTCTTGCACCGCGGCCCCCACTCAGGCTTGGGGGAGGGAGAGTCTTCAGGAACGATGCCGGTTACGGCTTGATATAGGTGTAGCCCATCTGCTGCAGGTGGGAGAGTTCGGCCACGCCCGACGGCACGATGTCTTCCGGGAAGACCTCGAGAAGGTCTTTCTCGTAGTTGATCTTGCGGCCCTTCAGCGTGTTGTTGCAGACGTTGAATTTCACGTTCTGCGATTTCAGGCTGACGACCTGACCCTTCAGTTTGTCGTTGGTCTTGGCGTCCTTCAGAAGACCCAGGCCGTTGCCGTGCAGGACGACCTTGATATCCATGTTTTCCGCACCGACGGCGTTGATGTGGTTCTGAATATTGCGCAGGGCGCCGCGGTATTTCTTGTCGGCGTCACCGCCTTCATAATTGATGTGATAGACGACTTTCTGCTTGCCGTAGGGTTCGGCGGCATCGGCCTTGATGGACCCGGCCAGAACGACCCCAAAGACGGCGAGCGCCGTCAGCATGCTGGTGAATACCTTCATTATTTCCTCCGTGTTTTTGTAGTTTAAGGCGCAACCCTGTTTTGGGCGCCGACAACGGAAGGATTCCACACCTTTCAAACACATTCAATAAATCTTATGTGTTTTGTCGCGGTCGGGATCAGCCCCAAACCTGTCCCATGATGCCGCGCAGCCAAAGCTCCGCCTTCTCGGCCCCGGCTTGCAGATCCTCGGCCGTGGCCCCTTCGGGCGTGCGTTGCATGGTCGCTTCGTCGATGGCGACATGCCCGTTTGCCAGGTGAAAGCTTGTGCTGGCCTCGAATCCATGGCCGGGGGCGGCCAGGGAATAACATCCCGCGTGCCAATGGGGGGGCGGCATGTCGGCCTGGGTCAGGTCGCGGACGACGGCCTGGGCGCAGGTTTCCGCGACGCTGACTGCCGCGGCGGCGGCCTTGGGCAGGGGCGGGGCAAAGGCGGCGTCGCCGATGACATGGACATGAGGAACACGGGTCGAGGCGAAAGTCGCCGGATCGACCGGGCACCAGCCCGTCTCGTCGGCGGCGCCCGCGGCCAGCGCGATGTCGCCGGCGCGCTGGCGGGGGATGAAGTTGACCACGTCGGCGGTCACGTCGTCGAAGTCTGTGGATACGGTGCGCGTTTCCGGGTCGATGGCGCGAACGATGCCGTCGCTTTCCGCCAGCCGGTATTCGATCATGCCGGGGTAGAGCGCCGCCCAGGCCTCCTCGAACAAAGGCTGCAAGGAGAACTTGGATTTGGCGTCGAACACGATGATCTTGGATTTGGGCTTGGCGGTTTTGAAATAATGGGCGGCCAGGCTGACCCGTTCGCCGACCGCGGGCGGGCAGCGCAACGGCCCGACGGGAGCGACCAGGGCGAACACGCCGCCGTCGGGCATGGCCTCAAGCTGGCGGCGCAGCAGGACCGTCTGCTCCCCCGCCTGCCAGGCATGGGGAATCCGGTCCGCCGTGGCGGCGGAAACGCCCTCGACCTCGTCCCAGAAGAACCCGATGCCGGGCGACAGCACCAGTTTGTCGTAGGGCAGGATCGATCCGTCGGCGAGGCGCAGGTTCCGTGCATCCGTATCCACGGCGTCGGCCCGGCCGGTGACGACGGTCACGCCGTCCCTGACCAGGGCCCCATAGCCGACGGTCTGATCCTCGATGCGGCCGAACCCGCCGATCACCGTGTTGCTGCCGGGACAGCAGACGAAGGAGGTGTCCCGCGCGATCAGCGTGACCTCGATCCCGGGCGCCAATTGTTTGATCCTGCGGGCGGCCGTGCTACCGCCGAAACCGCCGCCGACGACCACGACGCGCCCGCCCTTGGCCCGCGCGACCCTGGGCAGAGCCAGCGCGGGGGCGGCGGCGATCAGGCCGAGGACGGTGCGCCGGGTCCAGCCGGAAGTCATGAAGGGTGTCCTTTCAGAATTCGCCTCGGCTTGACGCCGGGCCCCGCATCATGGCTCTAATCCCGGCCCATGAAAAGCACCACACCCGACGGCGCGCGCGCCCAGTCCCTCATGGCCCTCTTCCGGGGCGGCCTGCCGGCCTTGCTGTGGGCGGTCCTGTTTGTCGGCCCGCAGGCCGCGTCGGCGGCGGAACTGGTGCTGTTCGAAAGCGACACCTGCGAATGGTGCGAACGCTTCCACAAAGAGGTCGGCCCCGTCTATCCGAACACGGCCGAAGCCAAATGCGCGCCGCTGCGCCGTGTCGATATACACGATCCCAGGCCGGACGATTTGACCCACATCAAGGGTATCGTCTTCACGCCGACCTTCGTGCTGATCGAGGACGGTCGGGAGGTCAGCCGCCTGGTCGGCTATCCGGGTGAGGATTTCTTCTGGAGCCTGCTTGAACGCGATCTCAAGAAACTGCGCCGGCCTTGCGCGGCCCCATAGCGGGCTTCGTGACGGGACCCGAGGGGACCGGTTTGAAGAGGCGAAACTCCAGATTGATATATTGTATTTATCGAATATTCTTTGTCCAAGAGCCCACGAACAACCGGGGCATGAGGGCCGCCAAAGGGTCCCTTTTTGGGAGATTTAAGATGTCGAACAAGCTGTTTGCGGGAGTGCTGGGCCTTGCGCTCGGCCTGGGTGCCGCCGACGCCGCGCGGGCCGAAATGGCGTCGCCCATCATTCTCGCCAATACGTGTTTTTCGTGCCACGGAACGGACGGGCAAAGCGCCGGCGCCATGCCGTCGATCAAGGGCAAGCCCGCCGATTATATCGCGACGATGCTGACCGCGTTCCGAAACGGATCGAAGCAGGGCACGGTGATGAACCGCATCGCCAAGGGTTTTTCGCCGGACGAGATCGCGGCCCTGTCCAAATACTTCGCGAACCAGCAGTAGGGAGGGTGCCATGACGAAAATCACGCGACGTGCATTCACCCGCATGCTCGGCGCCGCCGGCGCGGGCGCCGCCGCAAGCCTGGCCGCGCCGGCCGTGTTCGCCCGCGCGCGCGCCAAGGTCGTCGTCGTCGGCGGCGGCTTCGGCGGCGCGACCGCCGCCAAATACCTGAACCGATTCGATCCGGGTATCGAGGTCACGCTGGTCGAACCGGCGCCGCATTTCGTGACCTGCCCGTTTTCCAACACGGTGATCGGCGGGCTTCGCGACATGGACGACATCACCCGCAATTTTGACGCCATGCGTCGGCGCGGCGTGACGGTCGTCCACGACAAGGCCAAGGTCATCGACGGCGCCAGGAAGAAGGTGGTGCTTGCCAGTGGCGGGGAACTGGACTTCGACCGCTGCGTCGTGTCGCCGGGCATCGACTTCCGTTGGGATGCCATCGAGGGGCTCAGCCCGGATCTGGCGGAAAAACTGCCGCATGCGTGGAAGGCGGGGGCGCAGACCCTGTTGCTGCGCCGCCAGTTGGAGGCCATGCCCGACGGCGGCACGTTCATCATCTCGCCGCCGGTCGACCCGTTCCGTTGTCCGCCGGGGCCGGGGGAACGCATCAGTCTGGTCGCCCATTATTTCAAGCAGCACAAGCCGAAGTCGAAGATCGTCGTTCTCGATCCCAAGCAAAAATTCTCCAAGCAGGGCCTGTTCAAGCAGGGCTGGGAAAAGCTCTACCCGGGCATGATCGACTATCACAACCTCGACAATGACGGCGTGGTGGCGAGGATCGATGCGGCGAACATGACGCTGCACACGGACTTCGGTGAGTACAAGGGCGACGTCATCAACTTCATCCCGCCGCAGCATGCGGCCCGGATCGCCAAGGATTCGGGCCTGACCGACGCCACCGGGTGGTGCCCGGTCGATCACCAGACCTTCGAATCCGCGTTGGTTCCCGGCGTTCACGTGATCGGCGATGCCAGTATCGCCGCCCCCATGCCCAAGTCGGGATTCGCGGCATCGACCCAGGGCAAGGTCTGTGCCGCCGCGATCGCCGCGATCGTCGGCGGCGGGCGGCCGGGAACGCCCAAGTTCGTCAACACCTGTTACAGCCTGGTCGCGCCGGACTACGGCATTTCCGTCGCCATGGTCTACGGCTACAAGGACGGCAAGATCGTCAAGGTTGACGGCTCGGGCGGGCTGAGCCCCATGGATGTCCCCGATTTCGGCCGCAAGCAGGAAGCGCTTTATGCGGACGGCTGGTATCGGTCGATCAGCAACGATATCTGGGGCTGAGAGGCCCGGGCCCGGAATTTCAAGGAATTCCAGGGGGCTCCGGCCCAGATGGCATGGCGTTGTGAAAGAGGGCGTGACCCCCGTCCGATTTCCAGGTTTTATGGCTGTTCTGCGGTATTCAAACTTGATACATATATTTTTTTATGAATATGATTGCC
>TARA_R110001592_G_scaffold64112_2_pt1 | contig 13485 bp, 19 predicted proteins | sample TARA_R110001592 | Tara Oceans TARA_R110001592 (sample SAMEA4398387) | marine metagenome | biome: Polar Biome; feature: [SRF] surface water layer (ENVO:00010504); material: water (ENVO:00002006), including particulate matter (ENVO:01000060) such as... | depth 5 m
GCTATTAAAAAAAATTTCACCGTTTACTGTAAATGTATTATTTGCAGATGTTTCTGGTTTTACTCTAAAAGTAGTTCTGTAAGTGTCTTCGGTAGTCATAGGAACAGCTGCTCCAGCACCATCAGCTATAGGAACAATCAAATCGCCTCTAAAGTGAAGCTGACTACCAATTCTTCTAACTTGTGGTTTTTTGCTAGCCATAGTTCCTTGATAATAAGCAAAGCCATCCAAATCAATCCATCCGGTATCAATAATAGTTCTTCCTACTGTGTATGTAGTAACACCAGAAACTACTGCAGAACTTACAGTAATATCATTAGCGGCAATAACATTAACATCATTAGATCCACTGCCTCCGGCTGGCCCGGTGTCACCTTTAGCCCCAGATGGACCAGCAACTCCTTGATTACCTTTATCACCTCTAAACCCTCTAGGGCCTCTTAGTTTTACTTCGTGGCTTTCACAGCCTGGTTTACATTTATTACTCATATTTTATTTTTTTAAGGACATACTGGAATATTTAAACCTAATGCATTTAATGCTGCTACTACTAAGCCTCTATAATATAAGCCATCTGCTCCTTCATCTGCAAATACATCTAAATTAACATTGTACTTTGTTCCATAAAATTGAGATAAATTAGTAGGTGGCGTATTGCTACCGCTATATGCTCCGTTATTAATAAAAGTTGCTTGCGTTAATTCTCTAAACTGAGGAAAAGCATCTTGACCATTTGTACTAGTTCCTGATTTCACTCTAAACGCAGTTCCTCTTAAATCGTGAGGAACAGATCCTTGTTGCGAAATTACATAAGCAACATCTGTTAAATAATCAGGCATAGGGCTTGAGTTAGAATCAAAGGTTTGTTGACCACCTGCTCCATAAGGAGTAGATTCATCAGCAAATGTTAAATTAATAACTTGAGTTACAGCCGTGTCAGTAGTCCTTGAAAAATTTCTACCTTGTCCTAAACACCTTATAAATCTTTCTGCTGCATTACCAGATCCAAGTGCGGGATTATCACTCATGTCAAAAAATTTGACTCTTTCGTTATATAAGGTTAAATCATTATCATAAATAGGCAATAAACATTGTTTTAAACTATTTGTGTTAGAAGTTTTCATAGAAATTAAATTATCTCTAGTAGTACCCATAGAGCCTGAATCGTCAAACCAAATATTTATTTCCGTTTTATTTGAAATAGGGGATGAAACATTACCTTCACAAGGTTTTGTATCAATACATTGTGGCGAACCGTTGCAGTTATCAACTGTAGATCCATCTGGGCAACTCCATGTTCCTGATGAGCCGGCAGCTGCAACATTAAAAGTTATTAAATCTTTTGAAGAATATTTAATAAAAGGTGCTAAATCAGCCTCTGTATTACCGCAAGCTGGGGAAGTTCCAGCCGCTGTAGTTAAAATATCTACAAATTTTGCATAAGGTGTTGCATACGGAGCATTGGCTCCATAAATTAAAGCACCCATATCATAAATTTCAAAAGCTATTGCTCCAGTTGTTCCTTGGTTATCTTGACCTGTAAACTTTATTATATTGCTTCCCGCAGGTAAAGTGATTGGAAATACCCACCATTGATAATCATAGTTAGTAGTAGGTGTTCCGTTTTTTAATTTAACTTGATCTACAAAACCACTTCCTGAATTGATTGATAATATCATATCATCACCGCTCATTCCAAATAAAAATTGTTTTGGAGATACTAAATCAATACAATATTCAAAAGATATATCCGTTCCTTTAGGATAACCTGTTGGCCAAATTCCAGCAACATTTAATCTACCTTGTGTTGAACTTTGAGTACAAGTACCAGAAGATACACCCCATAATCTATTTTCTAAAGATGCAACAGTTGGAGTAATAGTAGCACCTGCACCATTATTATCTATTAACGCAGTAGCAGGAGCGGCAACAGCGTTAGCTGCTAAAGGTAAAGTATACGCACTTAAATCTGCATAAAGTCTTAAACCTTTACCTGTATATAAAACATTTTGATCTCCTTGAGCAATAGCTACTGTGGTTCCTGTAAAAACAGCTGATTCTTGTTTTATGCAATTATTAGTAACATAATTAAAAGTATATCCTGTAGGGCAATCACATGGGCAATTTAAATCACACCAATTAGCACCGTCAAAATATTTAATTACGCAGTCGTTTGAATTTAAAAGTATTGGTTGTATAGCAGCATCATAAATACTTATATTACAGTCGCAAGGACTAATGTAATTTGTTCCATCAAAAAATAAATATTTATCACTAGACATTTTATGATCCTCCTCCGCAAGGTTGTATCCACAGATCTCCTGCTTTTATTGATTCATTACCTACACCAGGAACTTGATTTGTACCATATCCTTGGACAGCTCCATATGTTGTGTCAAAATTAGCTTGAGTAGGTTGAGCAACTTGAACAAATACAGCAATACCTCGCCCACTATATCCTTGATTTCCTTGAACGCCTTGTGCTCCAGTAGCACCGGTAGCACCATCTGTACCGCTAGTACCATTAATTCCCGGAGTTCCGGGTAATCCTTGAGGACCTTGTGCTCCCCCTGTTCCAGCAGTTCCGGTGGGTCCAGTTGGCCCCGTTAATCCAGTTTGTCCAGTTAAACCTTGTAATCCTTGCGTGCCTTGTGCTCCTTGTAATCCAGTATCACCTTTATCACCTTTATCACCCTTGTCTCCTTTAAATCCACGAGATCCTCGTAATCCTTTGGGTAAAGGTCTGCAATTTTCATCACAATTTTTATCATTACAACAATTACTCATAATCTTATTTTGTTAATTTGCTATAAATGTGAGTTACAGTATCTCCTGCATTATTAGGTGTGCAAGTTAATACTACATATTGATTAACTGTCCAATCAATTGATGTTGCAGCAACTGTATTTGCAATACTTGCAAAATCACTTGGAGCAGCTAATCCAATATTTAAAAACTTAGTATCTGTTTTTACATCTAAGATAGCTAATCCTCTTGTTCCAACTCCACTTGCGTTACCGTTAAAAGATACTCCATAAGATCCAAAATCTGCAAAAGGAACCGGGGAACCCGTTATATTTGGTGTTACATTAAAATATGCTTTTAAACCTACAGTTCCGTTAACTGAGCTTGCTTTAGAAAACATCATTTCGTATCTCATAATGTCATTCTTCTCTAAAGAATTTGCAGGTATAAACATTGAACTTAAAACAGATTCAGTTGTAGCTCCTGTGACACTACCAGGCAAAGTATTTTCAAATCTTTTGTTTCCTACCCATTTACATACATAATCTACAATAGCTTTAAGAGCTAAAGACAGAGTTGTATTAGTAGGAATAACAGAATCTTGTCCGCACTTTAATTCAGCATCTGTATATATAATACATTTAGAATCTGTTATTTCTGTACACGGTTGAGGTGTAGGGCAAACAGGTTCTTTGCAACCACATGCAGCAGTTGTAGTTGTTGATGTAGTTGTTGTAGTTTTAGTACTTCCGCAAGATGAACAAGACATTTTTTTATTTTTTAAAGTAAGTAAGTTTTCATTGCTGAGATTTGAATATTACAATCTCCGCTTTCGCAGTTTACAACAAATCCTAATTTTAAAATAATACCTAAAATATTTAGATAATCTGTTGCGGTTAATGTTTTTTGGTTAAGCTGTAAATAATCTAAAATTATTCCCAGGCCACTATATAAATTAAAACTAGAAGCTTCAAATGTACCTGCATTCAACAAAGTATCTAAATTAAAGTAAGCGTTTGTTGATTCAGATAAAGCAACCCATTGGCTTAATTTATCTTTAAAATCAGTATTGCAACATTGAATTTTAGCATTGCCGCTTAAAGTTTCATAAAATGTTTGAAGTGTTTTCCAAATCGCTACACTTGATTCATGCTCAAGACAACATATTTTTGAATAATGAGTTGCGCTTTTATTTAAAAAATCTGTTATTTCTGTACTATCTCCAATAAAATATACACCAGAATCGCAATCAGGACAACATATATTTTTATTATTAGATATAGAAATGCCATTTAATAAAACGCTAATCATTGCACTATCTATAGTGTGTGTAAAAGGCACGGTAGGAGCTGTTCCTTGTTCAATAATAGCTGCATATTCAGTTGGAATTTTAGCATCTGTACATGTAGTACCAACTAATGAAATTGCTTCTTTCACAGCATACAGTAAAGGATTTTCACATACCGCTGCTTGACAAGTGCATTTACTACCTAAACATTTTTTACAACTCATTTTTTATATTTTAAAATACTCCAAAATCCGGACAAGCTCCTGAACCAACATATTCAACAAATTTAGCTGAAGAAGATATTATCATATTACAATCACAACAATAAACTACTATTCCTTTGGTTAGCAATGCATTTACAAATGCCTCTTTTGTGCCAGTAATATTACGAGTGTTTTTTATTAATTGAATTAAATTACATAAAGACGTTTTACTACCTAAAGTATTTGTTTCAACCACCCCGCTTGTAATTAAACTAGCAGTTGTTTCAACTAAACCTGTTAACTCTTTAAAACAACTACCGAAATCAGTATCACAACAAGTAGGAATAACTCCGCCAATTCGCATAGCATTAACATATGTAGTATAATTAGCCACACTTAATTCTGTATTAATGCAACAATAACCAATTTTAGGATTATTAACTGCCGCAGTCCAACCCAATGTTGTAGCTGTAGTAAGAAAAGGAGTTAATGATGATAAAGACCACATAGGAGCTGTAGTACAAGTAGGACAACAAATATTATCGCTTTTACTAATTACTAACCCCGCATCTAATAAAGCATCTAAACTAGTGTTAAATGCAGTACCTGTATTTGCTGCAGATGTAGATGCCATATTCCACAAGTAAGTTAAAGGATCTGTACAAGTAGTTGGTGTAGTAACTACCGCAGGACATTCAACCGGCTTTGTTATTTCAATAGCGTTATTTTGAGTTGTACATTTAGTTCTCATTATGATCCTTTTATTAATAAATCAATCTGCGATTGCATTTGTGTTTGTTTTGATTGCAATTGAGCAATAGCATTATTTTGTGTAGTAATTAATAATTTTTGTTCACATAACTTAACTCCAATTGCGGTTACATAAGCATCTAATGATAAAACAGTTCCATATTGGCTTTGAAAACAAGAAGCCGTTGTCATGTTTGGCAAAGCAGATGTTGTTGATGTAGTTGTAGATGTATTGTTTTTTAATGCACAAACCTCTTCAATAAGTTTTTGTAATAATTCAACAAAGTTGTTTGGCGGACATTCTTCATTTATTAAACAAGAAATGTCATAACTATTTACATCTAACAAATCAAACAGAGTGCAAATCTTTTTAGCTAATGCGTCAATAACTTCGCTTACTGAATCTCCTGTGCATAAATCTATGCAACATAAATCTGGACCTTGCCATACAACACAGTTACTTGTAGTTGTTGCACATCCTTTACTTTTAGTATTTGTTGGCTTTCCCATAGCTAATAATATACAAATTTTAAATTTAATTTCCTAATTCTAAGGACACGCGCCCTCTTGTTCTACAAAGGATAAACTAATTAAAGTACCAGTTAAATCTTTTGCATAAATATCTATACCCGTTTGACCAGTTATACCACATACATTTACTTGATTTGTATGTGAAGATGCCGCAAATTCCACACTTATTTCTCTACTATAACAATCTTTAAAATATAAAACACCTTGTATATTTACAGGTAATGTAATTTTATATTTTTTGCATTGTGCTGGAACTGGCGGATTTGGACAACAATCTAATTTGTTTTCTGTAATGTCCATTTTTAATATTTCAAATGCTATTCTTGAATGCATTAAATCAGTTGGGCAACAATGTTTAATCCCATATCGTAATTCTAATACTTCTTCGTATATAGCACTCCCAAATTTGCAGAATATAGACTCCGCTTTATTAGGATCTACATTATTAACTTTAAATTCAGGATATATAGTTTTATGATTTGTTATTACTTTAACAGGTTCTGGTTTTGGCAAACATTCAATACATGTATCAACACATTCAGTAATAACAAAAAAGTCTTCCCAAGCTATTTGTTCATACTCTTCCGGGCAATTCCATTCAACTAGTTTATAACAACCTGTAATTACGTTACTATTGATGTCTTTAATCGCTGTAAGAACAACTTCTTGAAAGTTATCTGGATGATTATCATTTTGAGTTATGCCTGTAAACACAAATACAGCAGGTAAATTATTTATCTGCAGCATTTCGCCTGTTGAGCAACAAGATAATTGATAATTTTCTGCCATAATGATTTATTTTTTTGGCTGACTAGCAGCTATTTGTTTTTCTATTTGATATACACAAGCGTTGCAACATATTTTTCCATTAGATGCAGTTACTATATGAGTTCCTGTACAAGTGCATGTACCACAATTTGGACAACTTTGAGCCATATTAACAAATTTTACAAACGTATCTATCTAACAATTTTTTAGCATAGTTATATATAACCATTGCTTGATCACAATCTAAACACCATTCTGCTTTAGCTTGCGCTGCTTCAATATAATTACTTATTGTCATCAAGTAATCAAAATCATTTTTTACATCCGGTACTGGTTCACATGCAGAAAGCTGTAAATTACATAAATGCTGTTTTAACTGCGCTCTTATAGCAGTAACTCGCAAATGGTTGTACTCTACAAACATTTTCTCATTAGGAGATAATGAATACTTAATTGTATATATGCCATCCGGCAATGGATTAAATTCAGAATTACAATCTGCAGTTTGTAATTTTAAATCACAAGCCGTTAAATTTAATGTAAAGTTTTTATTAATAACCGGTGTTGTAGTATCGTTTAGAGATATGCAATCCCTGTACCCAGGAACTAATATTTGAAGCGTTGGACAAATATAAGGCATCAATGGATTATACACACTGGTATCTTCAATGCGTAAAATACAATCAGTCATTATATTTGGAATATTTAAACTTAAAGAATTAGTAGCCATAATAATGTTTTAAAAAAAATAGGGAACCGAGAAGTCCCAGTTCCCTATTTAGGAATTAGATAATATTAAAACTATATTGCCTCTAGCGTAATTGCTGTATGGCCATATGTTTCAAGTGCAACAACACCTGTTCCAAGTGCCTTGTCAACCCATGTTGTGACCAACGCTTCTAACGCTGTTGCAGTTGCAGCTGTTACATAAATGTTCAATGCATATTGATCATTATCAAAAACACCTGTTGGGTTATTAAAACGTGGAACGCTATGTTGTAGTACATATCGTGTATAGAGTGCATTCCTTGGAACCGCAGTAAAGAAATCATCTCCTTGAGTGATTTCACGGATTCTTGAATCATTATTTGCAAAGTGATTTTGCAAGTAAGACTCATCAAGAATTACATCTCTTAATACAGTTTCTCCATAACCTTGTCCAACAAAACCTGCAGACTCCTCGTTTGTGCACAATGCAGAAAATTCACAAGGATCTCCAGTTAAATCAGTCAAAGAAAGATTCATCTGAACAATTTCCTTTTGGTGAAAATCAGAAGTTTGGAAAGAACAGTTACCAAATGTAGTATCTACATAAGCACCTTCAATACGAATACCTGCCATAGCTCCTGTAGTGTGACCCGCAGACACATAGTTTGACCACAATTGGGTAGCAGGATAACCTGCAGCAGTTGCGTCAGCAGCTTTATAGAATAAAGGCTCCCCAGCTTCAGAATAAACGATAGGCTTAATAAAGTACTGTGCCCAAACATCAGTTACAATTTGGTTAGCCCAATTGATCATTACTAAAGTTGAATCTACATTTCCTGGAACTACTGTTCCTGTAGGACAACATCCTGTATAAGCAGCAAATGTTTTATATAGATCGTGGTTTAAGAATCTTAATACGGGTGAACCCCAAAGATCAACTCTTAAATTGTAAGTTTCTCCGCAAATAAAATCAACAGCAGTGCATCGTGCAGCTTTACGATATTGTTTACTAGCAACTGTTAATACGGCAGCTGTAGTAGGAGTACCAAGTACTTCTGGCCCTAAAGCTAATACATCACCAACTACATAACCTTGACCACCAGAAACTTGTGTAACTACTGTTACAGCACCACCCGCTACAGTTACATCAGCAGTAAATCCTGTACCAGAACCTCCAGTAAATGTAACGTTAGTGTAAGCACCGTTTGTGTAACCAGCACCTGCTGTAGTAATTGTTACGGTAGCAACACCGTTAAGATTCAAGTTAGTATTACCAATGTGAGATACAGCTTGTTCAGCAGCAGCTCCAGTCATTTTAGACCATTTAGTAATATAACGAGGGTTAATCATTTTTGACTTATTAGACTCTTTATATCCACCGTGGAAAGGTCCAATTTTGTCATTCTGCATAAGAGCAGACGCTGCTAAGATAAGAGGTCTACCGTTTTGTACTTGCGCATCAGCTGTAACAACTGACTTGTAAGTTTTTGGATCAAAAAATCCATAAGTACCAACACCTAATCCATTAGGACTAGCCGTGTCAGACAATACTTCTGTACCCAAGCCGTTTGTAATCAAAAGACCATTGTCAACGGCTTTTTGAGTAGCTGAAGCAGCTTGCGTAGGTTTAGTTCCAACAAATGATTTGCGGAAACTGTGTGAAAAATAACTCATTTTTTAATTGCCTCCTACTTTACTCAGAGGTCTTTTTAATTTATAAACAATATATATAATATAGTAATTATCTATTACAATTACAAATTATTATTTCTTTTTTCTTAATTTACTTAATGTAATTGCAAATCGCGCTCTTTGTGCAGTTTTACCTTTCCCTTTAGCTTTTTCTCTAAGCCAAGTTTTTTTAATTCGCTTGTTTTTTTTATCATAGCCCCCTTGGCGTTTTGCTGTTGCTGTAAGAGAGCCGGGTTTCTTAATGGCTTTTTTTATATTTAATTTTTTCTTTGCCATTAGCACTTCCACCTTCTACGCGCTTTACGCAACCTGCTATTTGGATTTTTAGCAGCTTTAGGAAACTTTTTCATTTGACCAGCCGATCTAGCACAATAACTTTTTTTTCTTGATCCTCCTTTAGGTTGAGGAGCTTTAAGTTTAGAACCAGTTTTTTTATTAATCATTTTGCGGCCTTTAGCAGTAAGCCCTCCTTTTTTAGACTTACATCCATTTTTTATACCGCAGCCTTTCATAGCTCCTTTTTTCTTACTACTCTTTCTAACAGCCATTATTTCTTTTTTCTTTTCTTAATAGAGGTAGTTCGTCTGCCCATACCTACTCTTTTCTTTTCTGCAACAGCTTTAGCTTTTTGAGATTTAGATAAAGAACTCCAGGTTCTAGGCGTTTTTTTAGAAACTTTTTTGCTAGGCCGACATTTTTTGGTTTTTTTATTTTTAGAAGAACCACAAGCATTCCCTTTTTCATCAGTCCATTTTTCTTTGAACCAACGTTTAAGTGATGCGCCTGCTGCTGTTTTTCTTACGGCCATTATTTCTTTTTCTTTCTAGCTTTTTTCTTTCGGCATTTAGCAATCATCCCGCTAGCATAAGCAGAAGGAAATACTTTATGTGCTTTTTTAGCTGCATAATAACAAGAATCTTTTTTAGATTTCTTTTTTTTTGCCATTACTTTTTAGGTTTAGTGTGGCTATACCCTAACTTTTTTAAACGCAGATGATCAGCCATAACTTTAGCCATAACTTCTTTTTTACCTTTATACATCATATGAGGTTTAAATTTCTTTTTTACAGAACCGCCTTTTGCCATCATAGTTTTGGCTTTTTTAACCATACCACCGCCTCCATAAGAGGATGTCTTTTTCTTCTTTTTGTGCATCATTATTTCTTCTTTTTGGTTTTTGATTTTTTCATATTACGACCAATCATCATGCCGGCCTTAAATGATTTTTTTGATTTCTTACCGCATCCGCAGTTTTTCTTTTTCTTTTTAGTAGCCATAATTAATTATTTGTTTCTACAGATTTATCTGCAAGTTGATTAGCTGTCATATCTTCTAAATCTCCAGCAAGTATCTTAACACACTCATCTACAAACAATTCAACAAGATCATCTTTAAATTCTGATTTAACATCTTCTGTAGATATTAAACCAGTATAAGGATCAGTAATACCTTTAATCTGAATACGCTTGGGCTGTTTATAATAAGTTAGTTCTGTATCAACAATTTCAAATTCATCGTTAGTGTAAACTTTAATCTTATTTCCGTTAATGGTAGCAAATGTTTCACCCCATGAAAAATTAGGTTGTTTAGAATAGTCTCTTAACAACTCATCTATATTTGCTTCTTGAGCTAAATAAATAACCATCCCTTTGGGATCACAACAATTTGTTTTGGCTTTAGATGAAAGTCTTTTCCATTCAAAGTAATCTTTTGGAAAATTAGAACACTCGTAGTACAAATCTTTTTTAACCATTTGCAACTTAGTATCTACTAGTAAAATTTGTAAATCATCTATACGCCTTTTACTAGCTTCATCTCCAGTCTGCGTTCTGTTAGTACCAACTAAATTACGTCTGCACCAATCTACTTGACCTTTGTTAAACGCTTCAATAATTTGCCATGACTCAATATTATCATAATCATTACTGGCAAGCTTATTAATTCGTTGTTTAACTTTTATTAAGATTGCTTCATTAGTCATTACAATGATTTAATAAATTCTTTAGTCAGATTTTTTTGTACAAATATAGTTCCAACTCTCACAATCTCAAACTCAGGCAATGCTTTAGCTGCCGCAACAGCCGCTTGAGCTTTAGCTATTCCTTCTGCATCTCCTTTTTTCTTAGCTGCTTCTAAATCCGCTTCTGCTCTTTTAAGCGCGTCTTCTCGTTCTCTATTTGCTTGTTTTTGATATTGCACTTGATTTGTTGTTTTAACAAATGATTCAATATCAATATGAGCTGGCGTACCGTAATCTGTATTTATAAAAGTTCCATTTATGTAATAAATATCTAAATTATCGGCATAAAGAGTTGCTGACTCAAAATTACTCTTATGATCAGTTATCCAAGATTTAAACAGTTTTCCATCTCCCAGATACAACAATTTATTTTTTTGAACCAACAATGATGTAGCTAGTTTCATTCTTGCTTCAAAAATAGTTTCCCCTTTACCAGCTTTCATTTCTACAAAACTTTCTCTAGCACCATGCAGCAAGTTAATTAATTTGTCGTATTGCGCATCATCTATAAGTGGTACCTTTGGAACGTTAGGCTCTTTAACTACAAAATCTATTGCTTTAGCTATAGGTCCAGATGTTTTATCTGATCTGTCACTTACTTTTCCTTTTCGTTCTACTCTACCAACATTTCCTTTTTTAGAAATTCCAACAGGTACAGTACTCATTATAAATAATGCATTTTTTTTATCTGTAGTAAACTCATGACTAACAAAAGTTTCGTATCCAGTCTTGCCAGTATGAGGGTATCCTCCTAATCCACCGGCTTTAAATGGGCCAGCAAATTCAGATAATCTTTCTGGACGCTGACCAACATTTTTAAGATTTGAGAATACAGGAGCGCCTATATCATCAGATAAAGTTTCGCTTAATAAAACGTTTTCTGGAAAATAACCGTCCCCTTTAATCCAATCAATTATGCCATCTGCAAACTGACTAGCAACAACTGCACGAGGATATGTTTTTCTTATTACAGATGTATACGCGCTAGCTAACACACCTTCAGGGTTTGAAATAACTGAGTTATTTTGTTCAACACCTGCTACAATTAAAGCATAGTTGCCATTTTTTGGTTTTATTTTACTGTATACTACACTACCTGGTATAAATTTACCATTTGAATCTCGGTTTATGTAAGCTTTTAATTCTGCCATTTTATTTTATTTTTATTATTGTTTACTCCAAACTTGTTCTACTTTAGCCATTAAGATGTCTAACATGTCATCATTAGCTGGATTTTTTAAATATTCTAATACATCAGATACATTTCTACCAAGCATTACATTTTGGCTAGCTTCATGTAGCATTCCATCTGGCTTAGTAATAATAAACTTATAAAATGCAGCATCTTTAATTATTGATTTAATTTTTAAATCTTCAATGCTTAATTTAGAATGTTCTATAAATGTATTAGCGCATCTTTTTTTATTATTATCATATCCTAAACCGTTAATGTATATATCCATATCATTGTAAATAACATCAGCTAAAGTTTTGTTACTGTACTGTACACCTTTAGCATTTAGGTTTTTAGCAATATAGAATAACTTTCTTGGTTCTTCTTCAGATGTTTCTTGCATAAGCGCAAGAGCTTTATTTCTAAGTTTAGTAACAGATGTTTTTGTTGATATAGAATCAACTTGTCTATCTAAATACCATTTTTGTTTTGTTCGTTTTGCTTCTTCAAAACTGCTAGCTACTAAGGAAAAACCTCCATTTTCAATTGCCGTTAACAAAATTAAATGGTCTAAGTTATTCTTAGGGTCTAGTTGTTGAATATCGTTACCTAGCTTTAGAAGCACTTTACCCCAAATTTTACTATTATCTGGTTTAAACATTTCAACTTTACCCCAAAAATCTTCATCTTCTGGTTTAATGTGATTAAATGCTCTTTCCCTTTCTAACATTGCAACAACTTTGCGAATATTTTTAATTTTAGCTTCTTTTTGTTCTGGATCTTTAATTGCTTTTATTTCTGGAGCAAATTCGTTTAGTCCATTTAAATATCTAGTTTTTCCATTAACTTCTATTGCAGCTAATGTTTCTACTTGAAAAGTATTAGGAAATACAACATAGTTATATTTTTCTAATCCCATGTTTTCTGCATTAGGATCTGTATAAGGCTTAATGCTTATTTTTCCTACAGAAATAGGAGCTTCTACTTTCTCTACCTTTCTTACTTTGTTTTTCACATTTGTTTTCATTGTGGTTGGTTTTTTTTGGTTTTTAATACTGACTAGTATATAATTTAATAAAATTTTAGGACAAAGACGCTATAATCTCGTCTATTTTTGACTCAATAACATCAAGTCTAGCTTCAACCTCAACACGCAGCGTTGCTACAGTTGTTCCGGTTAAATTTGTTGTTGTGCCGAGCTTTTTAACAGCAGAACAACTTTCTCTAATTAATCGCAAAGCTTCATTCACATGCGCAATTTTTGCAGGAGCAGCTTCATCATAAGGTGATCTTTCTAAAATTGGATCAGGTGAATTTGTAATTTGTACTCTCTTATCTAATGCCATTACTTAAAGTTTAAAAAAAAGGGCCGGTCACCCAGCCCTTCTCTTGATAAATAAATATTATAGTGATCCGCCTGTAATTGGGTTTCTCATTACAATTTTAAGAACTTTAGTAGGATCTTCTACTTTGATTGCAGGCATAGCTTGCGTCATGTAGATTTGGTATCCGTTAAAGTTTCCAGAAGACTGGAATCCTTGAGTTCTTCCCATGTAGTCCATAGAACCATTAACATATCTCCAAACTAAATCTTTGTTCCAAGCACA
>TARA_R110001592_G_scaffold101338_1_pt1 | contig 13482 bp, 10 predicted proteins | sample TARA_R110001592 | Tara Oceans TARA_R110001592 (sample SAMEA4398387) | marine metagenome | biome: Polar Biome; feature: [SRF] surface water layer (ENVO:00010504); material: water (ENVO:00002006), including particulate matter (ENVO:01000060) such as... | depth 5 m
TTCAGCCATTTATTAATCTCAAACTTTACACTTCTTGCTTTTCCATCCACTGCTTTTCCATCTTCTTTGAAATTGCTGTAATGATATTGTCCTTCTTCAAAATATTCAAGTATTAAATCAGTAATAAACTCTGATTGTCCGTCCTTGTGTCTTTGAATTCCTTCATAATATTTATCTCTGCTAAGTGTAATCGTCTGCTCCATTATATAATGATAGTAAAGGTTTTAATTTTTAAATAATTTTTTAACGAAATAAAAATGACTATTGCGTTTTTCGGTGTTTTTTTCATTTAAAAGGTAAATGATGGAAATTAACTGATACGTTTATCGGTGTTTTTTCCATTTAAAAGGTATTAACTGGTAAAATTGTTATTAAAACGGATAACGGAGTTTTGACTATTCTATGGTAATATATAGAATAATTAATTGTTAATTTGTTAATTAATTATTTCTATACAATCAAGGTTAAGCACTTTATGCGTTTTTACGTTTTTATTCAAACGGATATTATATCATAAGTAAAAGAGTATATTTTTACTGTTAAATCTCTTAAATTAAAAGGGATAGTTCCGTTAAAGGTAAAAATCACTAAAAAAACAATGTTAAACGGGATCAGTACTTTTTCTTCTTCTTCATATCTGAGTTTTTCATAATAGAGCCATCAGGCATTCTATGACTTCCTTTTGGAACACGACCCTTTGCTTTGTTATTCTTCTTATTATCCTTACTTTTCTTTGGTGGAGTATAACTGTCAAATACATCTTTTGCTTTTACTTTCTTTTGATCCTCGGTTACTTCTTCAAGGTTGTAGCAATCTTCTGAATTGTAAGGAACAGATTTAACATTCTTCTTCGGCATCTTTTTTATATATTATTTACTTAATATTTTTTTTATATTGAATACATTATAAAATGTCATTACTAATTCTGTCAAATGATGAGAAGTTTCAATCAACATTAGGACTTTCTTCTGGGGGTATTTCTGCTCCAAACACATTTACAAATGTTCTTCAAGAACCTCTTGTTATTCCAAAAGATTCAGAGGTTGCTTTACAGAGTCTAAAAGTTCAGAAGACATCTACGACTACTGTTAATTCGGGAAACAATAAGATATGGACTTACATTGGAAGAGGAAGAGGTGCTACGTTTAGTGGAACACAAGATCCTAGACTTACTGCTCCAACAAGATTTATTCCAAGAGATGATTATACATCACAAAGTTTCGTGGATGAATGCTTACTTCCAAGTTTAAGAAAAGCAATCTATCATCCAGATTATCAAAACAGATTGAATGGTTCTGTAAAAGAAGATGCTAATGGTAATTTTCAGGGATACAACATTAGATTTGGCGAAGGTAATAGTCCTCCATCTGATTCATTCCCTGCTGATGCTGAGTTTCTTCCTGCTGCTCCTGACTCAGATGATTTCACCTGGAGTAATTCAGCAAAGACATTTACAAAGGGAACTGATACAGACAAACGAGCATACGGTATAGCAAGTAGATATCCAATGTCGGCAAGACAGGCAAAACATGTAGTTGATTTTTCAAAGGCAGGTGTATATTGGGCTGTGAGTCTTTCAAGATATGCTTCGGTAAAGGATGAGACTCCTCCGTGGGGTGTTCCTCTTGAAAAGAACTGGGCTGATTTTGCTGTAATCAAAGAAGAAGGAACTAACTTGCTTAAAATGTATCACGCCGTTCAGGAGGATACTGGATTTGACGAAATGACAATGAGAGAGGTTGTCTATTATGGATATACAGGTGCTACTGTTTCTACTCCTTATGATTTAGGAACTAATGCTTCAACCTTCAATGAATTAGAGTTTTTTATTGATGGGGAACAAGTAGAAGTATATTTGAGAAAGGGTGGAGGAGCAAGAACTAAGATGTGTAGTCCAGAACTAGGAACACCTGGTAAGAATAATTATTTTAAACCGATTAATATGTGTTGTGCTTATCTGTATCCAAAATATGAACTCACGGAATCTAGTAAAAATTTCACAATGGTAAGTAACGAAGGAGTGGATGTTTCTGATTTTGTATTTGATGGGAACTTTGAATCAACAACTGATACAATGACAAGACAAGACTTTTATGTTACTAGTTTATCTGGTCATAGTCCTTTTTTCAATATGGCTCAAGAAGCAGATTTAAATGGAATATACAACGATTTTGATGATAATATCGGAACAGAACATACCTTCCAAAGATTCTCAGATCAACTTCCAAAGATTGCTTTAATTGTTGCTGAGGATCCAACTTATTATACTCCAAGTAGTGGTGCTAATTGTGGTCACCTTTTAGGATTTGATGATGAGACAGTTGTTGATGATCCAACACAAATATCAGGATTCAAAACATTTACATCTCACGAAGTTCCCGATAATGTTGTAAGAGAAAGTATGTTTTTTAGATTATCATCTCTTACTCAAAGATCTAAGAATGGTTTTACTGGTAATGATAGTAAGATTATTTATCACTGTCCTAGGTTTGATACATCAGGACAAGATCAAGGACAACTATACTTTGAACCGACTGAGAAGACATACATTGATATTGGAAACATAGCAGATACACCTGTTAATTCTTTCTCAGTTGAAATGGTAACAAGGGAAGAAAGATTAGTCCCAGGGTTAGTCGGGAACACAACAGCAGTCCTCCACATTAGAAAGAAAAAACAATAAACTATAATTTTTAGTCAAAATAATAATTTTTTAGTCAGAATAGAAAAAATATAGAAGTATATTATAAATATGGAAGACGTTTTACCGAGTATTGTGGGAGATCCAGAATTGACTGTTGAATCAGATGAAGATTTATTGGCTCCAGAAGATGATGTTGAGGTTGAAATAAAAGAACATGTTGATACTGATGATGTCTTTGATAAACCTAAGAAACCTAAGAAACAAGTAAGTGACACTACAATTAAACCTATAAAGAGTACAAAACCTAAAAGGGTGATGTCTGAGGAGCATAAAGCAAAATTAAAATTAGCAAGAGAACGAGCAGTTGTAGTCCGTAGAGAGAGAGCAGCAGAAAAAAAGAAATTAAAAGATTTAGAGAATCAAGTAAATAAGAAACAAAAAGAAAAGAAAATTAAAGATATGGAAAATATTGTAAATGATATCGTAGAAGAAAAACCTGAACCGAAACCTGTCAAGGCACAGATTGATGAATCTATAATTGAAAAAGCAATTCAAGAAGCATTAACAAAGAATGAGATGATGAGACAAAAAAGGAAAGCAGAGAAGAAAGCAAATCAAGATGAATCAATAAGACAGGCAAAGGCACAAGAAGAGATTAGAAAGGCAGTTTATCCTGCTAAGCTCTATGCTAATGATAATGGTTTTGCTAGTAAATACATATATAATTTTCAATAAATTTGAAAAATGACATCTTTTTTAACTTAAGTTTTTATGGAAATCGTTAGAATCTATTGTATTGAAGATTGTAATGGATTGAAATATATTGGTTCTACAAAGAGAACATTAAAAATAAGATTAACCGAACATAAATCAAAAAGAAAAGATTGTAGAAGTAGAGAATTACATTTAGAGAACTGTAAAATCTATACATTGGAAGAAACAGATGAAGAACATAGAAAAGTAACAGAAAAATATTGGATTCATACTATTGATTGTGTTAATTATCTAGATACTATTCTTGATAAAAAACAATACCGAATAAAATATCATCAGCAAAATAAAGATGAAAGAAATCAATATACAAGGAATTATAACAAGTTCAAAAATTCTTGGGGAGGAGATTCTAGGTTTAATAATAATTTGTTGAAAATTGATTTAGACATTTTTATATAATATAATAACATACAATGGATTTCCCTCAAATTATTCCCGTTAAAGCAGAGAATGATGGTGTAGCTAAGCCTCACCACGAACATCTTCCAGATGTTGGTGTTGGTGTGAAAGGTGGAGGTAAATGTCTCCTTATGATTTCGCCGAGACAGACAGGCAAATCTACGATTATCAGTAATCTTTTTCTGAATGATAATCTATATGGTCAGGATCATTTTGATGAGGTAGTTGTAATTAGTCCTACGATTAATATGGATAGCACCTCCCGATTTATGAAAAAGAGATTCACCTGTTATGATACATATTCTCCAAGTATTATACAGGGGATTACAGAGAGACAGATGGCTTTTGAAGATGAGAACAGACCCGATATAGCAGTTGTTCTTGATGATTGTGTGGGATTGCTTGATCGTCACGTTGCTAATTTAGTTACGAGGAGTCGTCATTATGGTATTAAATTATTAGTTATTAGTGTTCAGAAGTTCAGAGGAGCAGTAGATCCAATTATTAGGGCAAATGCTACTGACGTCATTGTTGGTTCTCCTTTTCCAAATATGAAAGAATTAGCAGCAATTTCGGAGGAATACGGAGATCTATTTAATTCTCCTCAAAATTGGTTAAAGTTATACAAACAAGCAACTCCAAATAAATATGATTTCTCTTATATGAAACTACAGAATCCTCCTTTAATGTATAAGAACTTTGAGAAGGTTGTAGCAACGGGAGGACAGAATTACGACCCTTCTGTAAATGATATTGAAGAATAAAATAAAACATTCTTATAAAATTATTTTATTTGAGAATATATAAACAAAATGGGGTTTGATATGTATAATATGTCTTCTGCTCTTTCCGACGGGAATGCTAGAACTGCTGCTGTTGAGAATCTAAATGAAACGATAAGATTGAATAATCAGGCAAAACTTACGAATGCTTCCACTGCTGCTAAGACTGCTGTGGCGGGAGATAAACAAAGGGGATTACTTGCTGGTATTAAGGATGGTATTGGAGAAGGTGGGGCATTAGCAAATACTGCTGGAAAAGTTCAAGCCTATCAGGCAGCAGTGAAGGCTACTCCGATTACAACTCCTGGTGGTTGGACTGAGGTAAAACCTACTGATGCGGAAGTAAATGCTAAGGCACCTAATCCTGGTGAGGAAGCAGATTTAAATGTGGAGAAACCTAGTTCTGCTGTTACTACAAGTGAAGGGACATTGGATGAGGGGTCTGATATTTTGTCAAAGGGTAATAAAGTTTTAGCAGCAGGAGAAGATATTGGAAGAGGGGCAAAACTTGCTGGATCAATTGGTCGTGGTGTTGGAGTACTCGGGGGACTTGCTACGGCAGGATTAGATATTGATGCTGACATAAAGTCTTTTAAAGCAGGGAAGGGTCTATTAGCAGGAGATAATTTTGGAGAAAAATTAGCAAATATAGGTTCTATTGGTGGTGCTGCTCTTGACATGTTGGGATTTGTTCCTGGATTTCAATTGGCTGGAGTTGTTGGTGCTGGTCTTCAAGCTGCTTCGGGGGTTCTTGATGCTGGTAGTGAAGCAGTTCATACAGGAACACAAGTTGCTCAGGATCAGACAGTTACTCCTCCGACATCCACTCCACAAACAGCACAGGCATCACTTGCTGGTTCTTTTGCTAATGTAAGAACTGATTAGTGTTATTCCATTTAATTTTTTACAATTAATTTTTTAAAATATTTTTTATATTCAATACATTATAAATATGTCTGAATCTACTGGATTTTTCGTTGCTGATAACAAGATACCTCTCAAAGAGTCTTATGTTGCTATTCCATCTCAAAATGGTCTATCATATTCTGCTCAGAAACTAATTGAATTTTACATTCCTCCTAACATTGATGCTTTTAAACCGAAGAACTCTTATTTACAGTTTGATCTTGAAATTTCTCAGGACAGCAATGCCTCTACAACTCGTCTTCAACTTGACGAACTGATCGGGGGACAAGTTTTGTTAGATACGGTGAGAATTCACTCAGGAGATAAATCAGAATTACTTGAGGAAATAAGACACTATCCAGTTCATGTTGCTACTAAGTATGCTTATCATTCTAATCCAACCTTAAAGGATCTCCGTGCTTTGAATGAAGGTGCTGGTATTTGGACTCCTGATGCTCGTGGAACAAGAGGCAGTTCTAAGTCAGCCTTATCCAATCACAAGTTTTCACCTTATTACGAGAATGTTTCTGCTGATCCAACTAGTGCTTCTTTCACTAACTCTAAGTATCACAAGTGTAAGTTGAAACTTCCTCTTCACACTGGTCTATTCCAGAATGACAAGGTTGTTCCTGTTGGACTAATGAATGGTTTATTTGTAACTATTCTTACTTCTGAAAATAAGAGAGTATTCAGACAACTTGATTCTGTATCATATTCTAGACGACTTCCACTCAATCCTCTTTTCCATTCTCTTGACGGATCTACTGGTGCTCCCTTAACTTGGGCTAATGGTTCTCTTTCCAATAAGATATTCGTTAAACACGACAACAATAATTATCAAGTAGATAATTTCCCTCTGTGTGTCGGAGAAGAAGTTGGAATTGCTAAAATGACTTCAAGAACTGAAAATACTTTATCTGCTCCTGCTATAATCAAGACTATTGAAACTTCTGGAACTGGTGCTAATAAATATGTTAAGGTAACATTCAATGCTTCTGTTACAAACAGTGGTGATCCCATTACAAGCACAGGAAACTTCTCACTATTTTCAAAATCGGTATTAAGGACTACATCATACAGTCCGAGTTATGAGATTTCAAATGCTGAACTTGTTCTTAACAAGATTGATATGGGAGATCAGGCAAGAGCAGAAGCAATGCGGGATATGAGGGATGGAAAGATGATGGTATATGATTTCTTATCAACTCAGGTATATAATCATTCTCAACTTAAGGGTGATCGTGTTGCTAATATTGGTATTCCAGGAAATCATCAGAGGGCAAAAAGTATTATTTGTGTTCCTACTGATGCTTCGGTATATTCTACAAGAGACAGTATCAGTGGTTCTGGAACTTATGAGATTCATGCTAACTCACACGACAGCAAACTATTATCTTCTCAGTCTGGTATTGCGGGAATAAGTGATAGACTAACTGAATACTTCTTCTTCTATGATGGTAGGAATCAGCCTTCGTTGAATGTCAAGACTGAAAGGATTGGAGCAAAGACTTCAATTGACGCGATTCCAATTCTGGAACTTGATAAAGCACTTGCTCAGGCGGATATGCCTGCTCTTGAAATGTCAAGGTTCCAGGATAATTTCTGTATCGGTAGAAGTATGTCTCTCAATAAAGGCGTGTACGATATGAGATCCAAGGACTTCCGACTTAATGTATTATATCAGGATACAACTAATGCTCCTGATAAGGATAAATTATGGTGTAATTTCGTTTATCATATTCGTAGAATTAATATTCGTGCGGATAGTATTCAAGTTGAAGTATAGTATTACTTCGTTTATAGTTTTTTAAAATTAATCAGTAAAATATATTATATAAGATATCATATAAAATGTCTGTAATCTATCAGGAAATCCAACCTTCAAATGTAAATTCTACACAGAAGGTTTCTTACAAACAGGGGAATCCAATTGTTTCATTTTTGATTGGAGCACAGCCTCATCTTCTTGACGGCAGTTCAGTTCGTATCAGTGGAGATATTAACTTTTACAAAGATGCTAATAAAACAAAACCGACAACGGCGGATGAACTTGCTATTGATGAAAAACTTGCTTTATATTCAATAATTGAAAAAGTAACGATTACATCTCAGAGATCTCGTCAGGTCATAGAAACAATCAATCATTATGGTCGTTTCCTTTCAACCTACCTTCCTTATGTTAATTCTAAGAGTGATAAATTATCTCATTTTAATGAAATGGCTCTAACTCTTCCTAACTATGAAACTCAGAAGAGAGAATTAGTTGATTTCCCAGCAACAGCACACGGATCCAGATTTTGTGTTGCTGTCCCAACGGGATTTTTAGCAGCAGGTAACATGATTCCTCTGTCAAGTGATTCTCTTGGTGGTGTAGATATTTCTCTAAATCTTGCTCCAGATGCTCAGGTGCTATATGCTCAGAATGGAACTACAACTGGTCTTACTGATGCTTTTTATGAATTAGAAAATCTAAGACTACACTGTGAATTAGTTGTTCCACCAGATCCTCGCAATATGCTTCCTTCAACGGGTTCATTAACCTACAATGCTATTACTTCGTATTTCAATGTAATCAACTCGGCAAATGCTGTTGTTAATTTCAATCTTGGAACGTCTAGAACTCTTGGTGTTTTTATGAATATGTGTCCTTCTAAGTATCTAAACAATCTTGGATTTAATTCGTATGCTACTACAACTCCTCTCAACAAGGATGGAAGTCAGGCAGCTATTAAACAGATTATTTTCACTAAGGGAGGAATGAGAATGCCTATTGCTTTCAATCTTGATACAAATGTAAAAGAAACTCCTGCTATTTCAACTGTTGATCCTCAGGTAGTAACTTTTGCTCGTGATAGTATTAAGGCAGGAATGAATCTAAGATCTGAGGTATCTCCAATTAACACTAACAGACTTTACACTGGTGCTACTCCTCCTCTCACTGCTGATGGTGGTGTTATGGAATGTCTCGGAGTTCCTTTTGATACTGTTGGAACTGGTGTAGGTGAGGATTTCAGTACGACTCCTTTCGGCATCCAGATGGAGACTGATTTAACTACTGATTCTCCAAATGCTCTTTTCCTGTTCGTTCATTCACGCCAGACTTTAGTATTTAGTCCGCAGGGAATTCAAGTCGTTCAGTAAATCACTCTGAGTGAAAAGTTTTTTTTTTAAAATTATTTTTATATTGAAGATATTATAAAATAAATGACTTCTGTTCAAGAATCTATTGGTGTAAGCCCCCCTAAAATGGACGGTTCAAATGTCCCTGATCTAATTCGTGTTGGAGCAATTCAAAGTAATATGTCTATGGATGTTTCTTCTGATGTGTTGGATCCTATTGTTTGTAATCAGACTAATTGTCGTTTTGTTTTAACTAACAAAGGTTATTTACATGATGGATCTCGTATTACTCTATCTGTCAAAGGTAATGCTTCAACTGCTGCTGGTGCTTTCTTTCCTCTTGGTTTGGGAGTACATTCTTTAATTCGCAGAGCAACCCTATCTGTCGGTGGTAATACTATTTCTGAGATTGATGATTACAATCATTATAAAGCATTTGAGAGTATTTTCCTTTCAAGTGAAATTAATAAGGACCGTGAGGCATATATGTCGGGAAGACAAATCTCCCACGATTTCCAATACAACTCCACAGCTGGTGCTCACTCGGATACTTCCGCCCTGACATATGGTCTAGGATCAAATATTGAATACAGTGGAGGCAATTTAGATGTTGATCCCGTTCTAGATATTAATAAGGCTCCAGTATTTTCAGTAACTCTTGCTGAATTGTTTCCCTTCCTCAAAGGAACAAATCTTCCACTTTTTGCTATGAAACAGGAAATAGTAATTGATCTTGTATGGGAACCTCAGGTCGGAGGACGTGTATCTGTCAATTCAAACAATACTACTATTGGTTCAGCAATTGAGATTGACACAACGGAAGTAAAACTAGTAGCAGATTACATTTTCTATGATGGAGAATTAATGTCTCAGCAACTCCAGCAATACAATTCTCAACCGACTAATTTTGCTTACAATGATTACCGACTAACGAAGACGACCCTATCAGTTACTGATGCTCAGAACTCTGTAAGAAATCTTGGTGGTGCTGGTCGTATTGTGACTCGTGTAATGTCGTTTATCAATGATGACAACAGATCTGAAAGATTTGTTTGTAATAAATATTCTGCTGTTGCTCCTGATAAGGATTATGCTTCTGGAACAAAAAAGAATGATACTCTAACTATGAATATCCGAATGAATGATTTCTTTGTTTTCCCGATTGATTTAAGCAATTCAGCAGTTCTCTTTGACAAGACTTCTCGTGCTATGGGATCTCTTCCTTTCGTAACTCGTCAAGAGTACTCTGGCGAAGGAGATACTATCACCTCGGCAACTTTTGAAGCAAATACTCAGAATAGTTCAAGAGGTATTGCTTCTAACTTTTTCTTCCAAGCATACAAGCTTCCTGCTGGACGAGTCAATGCTCGGGGTCTGGAACTCACGACTCAACTTGCTAGTCTTCCTGCTCTTGCGGCTGGTAAGAACTACACTCAAAGATCTTACATTGAGATCGGCCGTGTTGCTGTATTGAAGAATGGTTTCCTCACGGCTGGGTTCAGTTAAATAATATATTACGATAATGTTAATCTTTTTTTTATATTTGTTTTTATAAATGAGTGTTCCTCCACAAGTTCAGACAGAACCCTACACTGATCTTAAATTGTTAGAATGTTCTAGGAAATCATCTGTTGAAGTCGGGTCTGGGAATGATAGTAATAATGCTATTTTTATGAATAAAGTTGAAGAGGGATACATGTTAAATGTTGGAGATAAAGTAAGTATCCATTCAGCAGTAGTTTCTGAGATTGGTGCTGGTGGAAATACAATTGAATTAAGAGGACAAAAAATAGGAAAAGGAAAAATAGAAAACTTATTAAATCTAGTTCCTTATTCAGAGAAGAATAATTATTTAGATTCAGGGTATCAGGATGTTTTGAATAGATATGATGCTATTACTACTGAAAAATATAATCACTTCCCCGATTTATTTGACAACAAAGTGTCAATGTCACTAGAATATTACAAAGCAACAAATGGAGAAAATTGTTTTTCATTACCGAGAAGGTTTGATAATAAAAAGACTTCAACAGCATACTCTGAATTGGATAGTTTATTTGCTGGAGCAAATGTTCGTCAGTTACGGAATGGAACATTTGTAGAGTCAGATTATTCAAGAGATAGGAATGCTTCTTGTGTATTTACTAACACATTTGAGACAAATCGTGAATTAGTAAAAGTTCGTCAGGACGGAACAAAATTCACTGTATTCACAAGACAGGGGACAACTTGGTATAATGCTTCTTCTACAAAGCCTTCTGTTCCTTCTACACTTCAATTTAGTAATGGTAATGGAAGTCTTGATCCTGCTGTTGCTCCCTATCTTCCATACAGAGAATTAAAAGAAATAGAGATTCCATCTGGGAGAAGATCAGCAGATTTTATAGCAGAGACTTTTACGAATTCACTTCAAAATGCTTCATCATTAGAAAAATATTATCATTGGGGTTCAACACCGAGCAATCCAGCACCTTCCACGACAGATCAAAATCAAGGAGTATTAGGAGTAACATATAAGACAGATACATTTAAACCTTTTAATTGTGCTAATTCTAATTTCAATAAAACAAACTACGATCTAGCAAACACTTATCAATATGGATTTACAGCATTAAAGCAGGGACATTTGGATTGGATAAATTGTTTTCAGAATGTCTGTTTTAAGAGACCTGATTTTGTAGAATCTGGAAGATGGGATTGGGGAAATGGTTATTTTCACGGTGGGACAGGGTATAATTATATTACGAAGGTCAGTAGTGATAAAATAGCAGATAGAAAATCAATGAGAATAAGTATAAATAAACCTTATACAGATGAAAACTGTGAGAAACTTGCTAGATGGATAAAGACTCAGGAGTTATATCCTGAATTTTGGGATTTCAGGAATGCTAGTTGTGTGAATGGTCAGATAAATCATGTTCAGACACAGATACTTGTTCCACAAGGTAACATATCTGCGGGAGCAACGGTAATAGATTTAGTAGGTGATCCATTAATTGTAGAGAAACCTCGTCATGTAGAAAGTAGGGTTGTGACAATTGCGAATGGTTCTTTTAATCCGAATCCTTGTACGATTCTTTCTTCTGTTGAATTAGGAGGAGGAGTTCAAAGAGTAACATTAGATGGAGCAACCTTCGTTAATATTTTTGGTAGTCCTCCTTTGACATTCACAATAACAGATGTATCTAAAACCTTATCATCAGATATTTCAAGATTTTTACATTTAGATATGGTTCAGGCATATGATAAAGCTAAAAAGACAACAGCACAGACAAGAAAAGAGTTTGGATCAGATATGAATGCTTCAAGTTCTTTATCAGATATAAACTTGAAATTTAATATTGCTTCAGAACCGTTATTTGTGACATATATAAAAGAAGATGAAAATACATTTTATGAGAATCCAATATACAATATAAGATCTGAGAAATTAAGTTATGGATTATTTTTGAAAGATGGTGATGGAAATATTCAAGTGACAATGGAAGGTATTGGTGGTGGAGTTCCTGAAAAATATTATAATGCTTCTGGATTTTTTATTGGTGGTGAAGCAGCTGTTGGGAATGCTTCATATGCTCTTGAAAAATATAAAAGACATATAGGATATGATCCACATTTCTCGGCATATGGAAATGCTGCTATTGGTTTATATACACCTTCTGCTAGTGGTGTGAATGAGATAGAGCAGAATAAGTCAATAGGATTTTTAGAGATGGATTCTTCGGGTGCGAAGGCGAAAGGTGGATCTCCATTAAGTGATGTAAAGGATCAATCAAAAGTAATAAATCAGGTATATTTGGGTTCAACAAATCCAAAATTAACTTATGATTCAACGAAGGATAGATTTGGATTTACAGAGTTTTATACTCCTGAATATTTGGGAAATAATGGAGCAGCAGGTGAAGATACAGCAACGAATGCTATTGTTGATGGGAAAGCATTGGTATATAAAATAAATAAAAGATTAAGAAGACAGAATTTTTGTCCTGGAATGGGTCCTTATAGTCAAAATGCTTCAGTTGAAGTATATGGTTCAGATGGAAAGTCAGCATCTGGGTCTTTATCAGTTGATTTTCCGAATAGAAATATTTATCCTTTTTCAGTAATGGATTGTCAGAGTGGTGTTTCAATAGAGAGTTTTGGAATATCTGATGAGAATGTTTGGAACAACTCATTATTAGGAATATTAGGATTTACATATGATCAATTACAAAGTGAAGTATCGGCAAGTAATACAGCACAATCAAGAGTAAATACAGGAAATATACAAAAATTAAATAAACTGACAACACAGGCACAGATAAAAGCAGAAGATGTTTTAATATATAATCAAAATATATGGGGAGCAACAATGTATCATCCTAATGTCTTGACCTCTTTTGTTTTAACAGGCCATAACGCGAGTGCTTCTAAGGTGACGTATTATCAATGGACTGATCCAATAGTTGTAGATACAGGTTCATTGACAGTGACAGCACAGGGAGTCCCGAGAAAAATGTTAAGTCCTTTTTTTACAATAAGAAGTGATTTAATTGATGAGAGTCCCTATATGGGAGGAGCAGATTCTGGTGAGAGACTTCCTATTATGGGTCATGTCAATAAATCAACAGATTCTGGAGATTTCTTTGTAGGAGGGGATGATTCAGTTCAATTTACGATAACAAGACAAAAACCTCTCAGTACAATAACGACAGCAATTACTGATCCTTCGGGACAATTTAGTAGAGTAGATGATAATTCAGCAATAATATATAAGATACAGAGACAGAATCAATTGCCTCTTAATCTAGTAGCTTCATTATTCCCTAACGGCATTTAAATTTGAAAAATGATATCTTTTTAATTCAAAAATGGAAA